>Ga0326511_10000197_pt1 | contig 50253 bp, 56 predicted proteins | sample 0_2496_0518_D_FD_203701 | JGI IMG/M metagenome (GOLD analysis project Ga0326511, IMG submission 203701) | Bovine rumen microbial communities from UC Davis, California, United States - 0_2496_0518 | ecosystem: Host-associated > Mammals > Digestive system > Stomach > Rumen | place: USA... | reverse complement strand
TAGTAGTAATAAACAAGACTATACAGTGTTGTTTAATAAAGCCTCTATGAAGCTTGGTCTTATCCCAATTGAAAAAGAAGTCGTTGACAAGAACGGCGAGATTAGACTTGAATATTGGAGAAGAATTCCCCATAGTGGTGGCGGCTGAGAAGAAAAGCAGCTTCATCCAGATAAAACTTTGCCTAATTCTGAAGAAGAAGATCCATTATATAGTGCAGAAGATGAGGCTTTCGTTAGGGGCGGAACATCACAAGGAATCTCTAGTTTAAACGAATATTTTCAGCATATTCATGAATTAGCTGAATTAGCAATTGGCATTGGTGAAGATAGTAGAAGTGGTTCAGACCCATATTTACTTCGACTACCTCTTGATGAGCCTTTCCTAGAAATTAACGCTAATACAAGAGCTATTACTGTTCCGGCAGCTTTAAGACAGATTGCTGTTAAGGGTGATAAATATGCAGAAATTGTTTTCTTTAAAATCGATAGATACTACGATGCTGTTGATTTAGCAACTCGTCATATTTATATTGAATGGGAAATCAATGGCAAAAAAGGTATTTCAAGAGATTTCTTAAAAGATACTCAATCTGAAAAAGATAAGATTATTTTTGGTTGGATTATTGATGATACATTGACAGAAGAAGTCGGAACAATTCGTTTCGCAGTTAGATTTGTTGAATGGAATGATGGTGGAGTTGATAGTGATTCAGCTATTGCAAATACTCCATTGCTTTATAGTTTTAGTTCATTACCTGCACAAATGACAGTTGTTAATAGTCTAAATTATTCATTATTTGAAAATGATGAAGATTTAGAAAAAGCTGATACTCAACAACAAGCTAAGAATATTATGCTTTATTTACAGAATTCTGATCCAGATTCTACTGACTCTACAACTCCAGAAAGAGCCGGCGAGCCAAAGTTCTTGATTGATTTAAGCGACGCTGATGAAACTCTAGTTGCCGATTTAGTCAATGGACAGAAAGAACTTGTTGTTGAAGCAGTTTCTCCAGATGGTGGAACTATTTCTTATACATTTGTTTACCGTGCAACTCCAGAAGATGGTTCTGGCGGTCTCGGGGCAAATATCAGATTTAGAGAAGTTACTAAAGCGGATGCTATTGCGGCTCCACAGCATTTATATTATCAAAGAGAAAATAATGGAGTTTATACTGCTATATCTCAAAATAATATTGCTGAATTAGAGGACAATGCAAAAGTTTTCGTTAAAGAAGCTTTCTTAGTTGTAGGCCGGCCTGGTTATTATTTTGCTAATGTTAGAAATAACGTTGGTGGGAAGAAAACTAATGTTAAACAAGGAGATGTTTTATATATTCGTTATGCAGAGGCTCCTGAAGTAACTAAACAAGTTATTGATCACTTTGTTCTTAATGATGTACATCAAGAAGTTTCTGTTGATTCTACAGTTCCAGAAATTCAAGAAATTTCTACTGATATGGGAATGATAACTTCTTATGGCAGCAACCTTTATATTGAAAAAGGAGTGGCTGGTGCAGGTGAGATTGTATTAGGTCTTGATGATATTGGTCCTAGTTTTAAAGCCCCAGGTTTTGGAGATATGGAAATTTCTTGGTATAAGAAAGAACTCGATGGAGAAGAATGGGTTGCTATTAATTCTCATGAACCAACTCTTAAGGTAACAGAGCCTGGATATTATACAGCATCTGCACTTGTTTCCGCAAATAAGAGTACTGCAGAAGTTGCACTTGGAGATGAGCGTGTAGGTATTATTAAAGTTGTTAATATGCCAGAAATGCTTGTCAGTGAAGTCAAATGGGATGAATTTACTGATAAATTATTAGCACATGAATCTAATGTTGAACTTGAAATTGAGAAAGCCAGTGAAGGCGATGTTTATTATCAGTGACATATCATTACAAAAGAACAAGGGGATTTAGATAATGCTACAACTGAACAGATGAAAGCCCCTAATGGATGAGTTGTTTTTGATGGCAATATCGGAAAGATTCCATTTAAGCCTCTCGTTGAAGGTCATTATTATATTGAATTAAGAAAGAGGCTATATGAGAATAGTGGCGAAGCTATTTTACTTGGTCTTAGTAAAGATGATAAAAAACTTGGCATCATTGGAATTGAAGTAAAATCTTCAACTGATGGTGGAAATAGTGGAAATCAGTCAGTCAATCAGATTCAAGATGGCGGAAACGCAAGTTCTACTAATAATGAGAATACTACAATAACTGACGGCACCAATGCATTTGGAGAGTAAGAGAGGTAGATAACCTATGATTACAACTCCTGAGGAATATATAAAATACCTATGAGGGATTGAGTCAAAGGATGAAGAAGGTAATGTTATAAATCCTTATAACAATAAGCCTATCCTATCTATCATTTTGCCGTCAGATGAAAGAACTTTTGATGTCGATCTCAGCAAGAGAGAAATATCTGTTCCTACTTTTTTAAGTGTTTCAAAAGACCATAGAGCAGAAACAGTATATTTCTTAGTAGATAGATATTATGAATACAAAGATTTAGCTCAAACATCTTGTATGATTGAGTTTATTAATGCGGCCGGGGAAGGTGGCTTCTACCCAGTCCCATTCTATGATATCTCATCTTATCCGAGATATTTTGATGAAGATGAAATCGTCCATGAAGCCAAGATGTTGATACCTTGGTGCATTGAAGGCGATGTTACAAAAGCCGCAGGCACAGTCCAATTTGTATTAAGATTTTACGAATTAGATGATGCTAATAAGAAGTTTATTTATAACATAAGAACAAAAGTTGCTACTGGTCAAGTTTTAAATGGACTTGATGAAAGTACAATTGATGCCAGCGTTGATAAAGAAGTTGAATCTAATTTGGTACAACAGTTTAATTGAAAAATTGATAATGCAGTTACAACTATTTATTGAACTGATTTGCCAGATACTGAATACCATGCAAATACTCAATATCCTGGAGCGTCGTTAGATGAAAATGCGGCCGCTGCGGAATATATAGATAGCTTACAAAATTCTAATTAGCTTATAAAGGGTCTCCTTTTGGAGGCCCTTATTTTTTTTGGCCAAATGAAGGTAAATATATAGTCTCAAATTTCAATTAACTTAGGATAAAAAGAATTTCCCACAGAGGAAATTTTGTGTTATAATTAGAGAGAAAGGAGACGCACAAATGCCAAATGATGAAATTTTAATAAAAATGAAAGTTGGCGATTTAGCCGATGTGGGTGTTGATGAAAATACAAATACTCCTACACCAGCAATTGAAGGTGGCAGTGTTTTATTTGCTATTGATGCACCACAACATAAAGGTAAAATTTTATTTGATTTGCCAGATGGTAGCCAACGTATTGTTATGTCAACTGATGCAGAGTATGCTCAATATTCCGGACGAGCAGATGAAGCTTTAATAGCCGGAAGTATTACTGGTGCAAAAATTGATGGTGTAACATTTACAGGTTCGCGAGATATTATTCATTATACTACATGCACTACTGCTGGTAATACTGCAGATAAAACAGCGTCTTGTACGGGTTTGTCTTTGATTATTGGTACTAGAATAATGGTAAAATATTCTAATACTAATACCGCAGATAATCCAACTTTAAATGTAAATAGCACTGGAGCTAAACCTATTTATTATAAAGGTGCAGTAATGCCAACTCCTTATATTCAAGCTAACGCAGTACATGAATATGTATATGATGGAACTAACTGAAATTATGTAGGTACATTGGCAAGTGAATTAGGTATTACATCTGGTCAAATAACTTATTATACAGCAAATATCGCGAATGAAGTTCTTACATTTACACAGCACACATCCACAGTTGTAAATGCAATAACAGGAGCTGATATCACTTATACAAGTGGAAATGGGGTGCGTTACTAATGGCAGCACAAGACAGAGACGTATTAATTAATGAAATACGATTAGAAAATATAGCAAATGCTATTAGAGCAAAGAATGGCCAAACAGATATTTTTTATACGGTAGCAGAAATGCCGAGTGCAATTGCGGCAATTGAAACGGGGAGCCAGATTCCAACTGGAACTGGCTCCGCCGCAAGTGCCGCAGATGTATTAACGGGAAAAGAGTTCGTTCATTCAGCCACGAATGAGTTAATGCAAGGAACTATGGCAATTAATACTAATGTAGATTCAAGTGCACAGGCAATAGTGGAAGATAGACTGAAATTAACAGTTGGTACTTCTGGTTATTATGGTGCTACTGCTACTGTGAATATGCTAGCTTCTGAATTAGGAGATGCTACTGCTGCACAGGTTTTAGAAGGAAGTTTTTTCTCTTCAAGAAATGGCCTATACCAAGAAGGAACTATTCCAATTAATAATGCTATTAATCAAAAGTTGAATATTTCCACTACATCTTATACAATTCCAGAAGGATATCATAATGGAAACGGCACAGTATCTATATCTTTACAAACAAAAAATGCAACGCCATCTAATAATCAGCAAATAATTAATGCAGATACTGGATATGTTATGTCAAGCGTGACCGTTGATGCTGTGAATTTAACCGGGAATGCATCAGCTGAAAATGTGCTATCTGGTAAAACTTTTTATAATACAACTTTAACAAAACAAAATGGTACAATGCCTCATTTAGGGAATAGCGCTGCATACCAATATGCTTCTAATAATACAACAAAAGTATTATTTGCTGATAATATATTTTATTTTAATCCATATAAAATAAGTGATGGAACAACAAAAAATGGTTATATTGCATTGAGATATAGCTCAGCTAAAGCTTTAGATGAAACCAATGCGCTAGGACCAGGTATGTTACCATCAAACGTATTATTTGCTTATCCAGCAAGTAAATTTGGAAATGCAACTGCAGCTCAAGTGTTAAAAGGAGCCACTTTTACAAGTTCTGCAGGAGTTAAAGTTACAGGGACGTTTGCTCCAAAAACACAGACTGTATCTCAAACTATAACTCTTAATGCTGGAGCTAACACCACTAAAACTTTTACTTTTTCTAATTTAACTACTATTTATGGTATTACGAAAATGCAAAAAACAAGTGGTAGCGAACTTATCACGATATTTAGCGGTTACCCGGATGTGGGTACTGGTGACGATGCGCTGAACATTCCGTCCGGCGGCATCAACGGCAACCGAATCGTCCAAAGATTTATTAACAATAGTGATGCCAATAATCAGTCTGCGGAAATAGCGATTACTGCTGTTGGAGTTTAAAAAATTTGACATAACTCTAAAAATTTTGTATACTATAACCAGATCTAGAGATGGATAGATACTGAATAAAAAGTTTAAAAAAATGGAAATGGAAATCTATTGTGCAGTTTAATCCCCATCTCTAGATTTATTAAAAAAGATAGAGACACGGAGATAGGTAAAACTTATCTCTATTTAATTATATATAGAAAGGTAGGAATTATATGCCTTCAAATAATTTTATAAAACAATTATCTTTTGGCGAAACTGATAATGAGGGTAATCCAATTCTTTATGATATTAAAGCTACTTGTGATGTAGATGGCAACTCTTTAAGAATTAGAGAATTAACTCAATCTGAATATGATAGACTATCTACCGAAGAAAAAAATAATGGAACAACTTATTATATCACTGATGGTAATGGTGGAGGAGCGTCTGGTAGTGGAAGTAGTGGTGGTACCGTAGATGCCTATACAAAATCTCAAACCGATGCTTTATTAAATACTAAGGCTAATACAGCAGATTTAGCTACAGTCGCAACTAGTGGGTCATATAATGATTTATCAAATAAACCAACTAATGTATCTGATTTAACAAATGATGCGGGATATTTAACTTCAATTCCTGCATCTAGTGTTGCAGTTGAATTGACTCAAGCAGAATATAATGCTTTATCTAATGCTGAGAAGAATAATGGCACCACTTATTATATAACCGATGCTGGTATAGGATCAGAAACAGCGAGTAATATAGGTTATAGTAATAGTACAAGTAATTTAAGTGCAAATACAGTCCAAGGAGCGATTGATGAAGTTGTGCACACAATGAATACCGCGTATTATTATAATCATGAGTCTGATCTTGCTTGAACTCCTAATACTTCGGTTGTGGGAAATAACTATTCTGGTATAAATATTAAAAATGGATTTGTAAGTGTACAAATAAGCTTTTTTACTTCAGCCGCATTATCCTCAGGAACAGAATATACTGCTTATACACTTCCAGATGAATTAAAAGAACTTACTGGTAGCACCTATGTTCACGGAGTCGCAATTTCTGGTTCAACACTTGTTCGAGTAATATTCAATACATGAGACAGTAACGTAATTAAGGTTGTTCCAGGAGAAGCTCTTTCTAAAGGAGCAAGAATATATGGGAATCTCATGTTCCCTATTACTTAATAGAAAGGTGTTTTATATGGGAAAAATAATTAAAAATGGTATAGAATATGGCGGTACTCCAATAAACTCAGCTCTTTTTAATGCAATTTATCCAATTGGCAGTGTATATATAAGTGTTAGTTCAACTAATCCAGCCAGTTTATTTGGAGGAACTTGAGAAAAAATTGAAGGTAAATTTTTATTAGGAACAAGTGAAAATTATGAATTAGGAACTACTGGCGGAGAAGAAACTCATATCTTAACGGTTAATGAAATGCCGAGTCATACACATAAAACCCAAATTGCAAACCAAGGTTCTTCCACTAGCTCATCAGTAAATCATGTTACATGAGGCCAAGGAGGAAGTGATAATATAACTACCACATCTGCTGGTGGCGGCCAAGCTCATAATAATATGCCGCCATATTTAACTGTTAATATTTGAAAACGAACAGCTTAACAACAAAAGGAGGTGCGTTAATATGGGAATTTTAATGAGAAATGGTGTTAGCTATACCTCTCCAATACCAACTTTAGAGACTATGGATGGAGTTTTACCAGTTGCCAATGGCGGGACTGGAGCTATGTCATTAAGTAATATAACTGTTGGTAGAGCTACCTCAGATGCAAGTGGTAATAATATTGTTAATACTTATGTAAAAAAAGCTGGAGATACGATGACTGGTGATCTTTATATTCAAAAAGATAGCAGTATTGCTAATAATTATCCAGCACAATTATTGTTCAGAGTTCATCAAACAGACAACGATTTAGTCTCAAATGGAGCTGCAATTAAAGTATATGATGATCATGATACAGAAAATTATGGTTATAATATGGTTATTCAAAGTAGTGGCAATATGGTTATTGGTGGCGGTGAAGCACCAGGTGCTTTATATGGAGCAGCTTTAAAAAATGATACATCAGAAAATTTGCATTTAATTGCAGATAATTATATTTATTTACAATCAAATGCAAATACAATAGCCAATAGAAAAGGTTGGGTAATAGATACAAATGGTGCTTTAATTCCAGTTGCCGCTGATAAAATGACTAATGCGGTATCTAGTATTGGTTCAACAACATATAGAGTTAATGCAATTAACTCGACTACTGTTGATAATAGTGGAGCTGCTACAATAGGCGGAGTTACTACTTCTAATGGGTTGTTAATAGCAAGAAATAGTAACCGATATCCTCATATCAAATTGGTACCAAATATTACAACAAATGCGAGCGCCTATCAACCGGCTTGCCTTGGATTGGACACTCAAAGCACAACAACTTATGGCACTTCATCGGCCGGTCCAAGATTTTTCTTTCAAATTTATAGTTCAAAAACTACTCCAGACACGGGCTGATTAGGTTATTATGAACGCTATAACTTTCCTCAATGTGCAATTAATAAAACTGGAAATAATACATATAATATTTACACATCAAAAACCCTTACATTTTCATATAGTAATGGTACTTTAACAATAACAAATAATACATAGTTTGTAGCTGGTGCTAAAACTGATCGGTGTTAGCACTAACCGAAAAAAAATCTTTAATTATGAAAGAACAAAAGGAGTGAATATATGGCACTAAAATGAGGTTCTAACACTATTTCAGAAACTACTGGAGTTATTAAATATAACGGAGCAAATGTAACAAAAGTGGTTTATAATGGAACTACTGTTTGACAAAAAAGAACCCAAGCTACACAAACTTTAGGAGATCATACTTATCAAGCAAGAACTGGCGACAATGTTGGTGATTGGCGTTATAATTGAATAACAGGACCAACTTATACTTTAACTAATGCTGGCATTATAACCAGTATTAATATGAATAAATGAGATTCAGAAGCAAGAGGAAGACTTTATGCTAGTAATAATAAAAGTAATTGAACTTTACTATTAGATGGATTTAGTCATACTAATACCAATGCAGTTGCCATTTCTAATACAAGTACTTGAAAATATATTCGTCTTGATATGAAGGGTATAACTGGTCAAGAGTGGGTAGAACCTGCTGGTATATATGCATGAAGTATTGTGACGGGTTTTAAAGTAACTTATTATCATTAACTCTAATCAAGAGCCTTTAATTATAAAGGCTCTTTTTTCATATATTTAGAAAAAAGAAAGAGAGGATAAAACTATGATTTTAGAAAACTTAGATTTATCGTTTTTTAAACATATTGCTATTTTATTGGCAATAATGATAGCATTTACTGGTTTTAAAATTGCTAGTTGCTCACCCTTTAAAGAAGGTGGAGAACCATTTAGTTGAAAAAAATTAGGCTTAGGTCTTTCTAAGCATTTAATCGCATTAGCTGGTTTAGCAATCGTATATGCTGTTAGTTCACTATTAGGCCAAGACCTATTACTAATTAAAATCAATAGTTCTGAAGTCACCTTACAAGCAGCTTTGGATATTGTTGTGTTAGCTATTATCGGTCAATACGGCTTAAAATTAATTCAAGATGTAAGAGAATATTTCAAATCTACTGATACTATGGAAATCGCACAAATCGTGAATGAAGGTGTAGTTGACCCAGAAGATGTCCCAGTAGTTTCTGCTAATCTTGAAGATATAGCCCAAGGATAAGGAGGTATAATTATGGCACAATTTGCAAAATTATGTTTCCAAGATAGAAATGGAAATAACCTTATCTCTGGTGTTACTCAATTACAAAAAGAGGGCACTCATATTTTATTAACTGGTGCAAATGACTGGAATGGGACAAGCGCGAGTGATAGAGTATATTTATTAGCACCATATGACTGTATAGTAAGAGCAATCGCTCCTTACGATAATACGGTATTCTTCGAATCCACAGAAGCAATCATTACTCCTTCTGGAACTTACGACCATTGCTGGTTTATGTGCACTCATATGCTAGATGCAGATAAAAGTGCATTAGGGCTTGCGGTCGGGCGTATTTATCGTCAAGGTCAGAGATGCTATGCCGAAGGAACTAAAGGTATTGGTGCTGGAAACCATATTCATATGGAACAAGGTTACGGTACTTTTGGTGGTGGCGCAACTCCTTATAAAGCATCAAAAGATACTTTTAAGTATAATGGAACTACTTATACTCAATATTATCCAGTGCTTGCGGCCGGGGGTAAAGAATGTCCTGTTGCCGATATGATGTTCTTGGATAAAGTCAAGGTTACAATTCGTCAAGTAGATGGAAAAACATTAGTAGACCACTATGGAATGCGACTAGTTCCAGACGCAAAATCTGCGGGAGACGACCAAGTATATATCGGCGTAAGTGCTTTAAGGGTGCGTGCGAACGCAACTACTTCAAGTAGATTACATGGATATTGCCTTATGGGTGGCTATTATAATGTTCTTAAACGAATTGAAAAAGCAGCGGCCGCAAATAAAGATTATAATTGATATCAGATTGGTCCGTATCAATGGATCGCTGGAGTTGATGGTGTAGAATATAAAAAGGCCAGTGTCGATAAACGCATTTTCAAAATTGAAAAAGACCCAGAATATGATTATCAATGATCTTTAGATGGAAATCGCTACGGAGACAAATATGATGTTACTGTAATGAGCGGTTTTGGAGACACTAAATTAATTGCCGATGGTTGGGAAGAAGTATTAGCGGTTAATGGTTCATTATTCTACACCTATAACAATCAGCATTTTGCTCTTGGAGTTGAAAAGAGTAGAGGTGTTGTTAACCAAGAGTTAGAAATGTCTTGTGTTACAGATAATAATGAAGTTATGGCTATTGGTATGACCTATGATGGGAAATTAGAGTTCGCAAAAACTAAAGATATAGTTGCCAATATTAATAACTATTATGGTGCCGTTACTGGTGAATTTGGTATTATGAAAAATGGCGAAAAAGCTGAATGAGGTAAAGAAGTATTTACAACTCAATATAATGATATTTCAGGAAGAACTATTATCGGTGAAGATAAAGAAGGAAATCCAATATCATTTAGTTTAGCTGGAGTAACTGGTAGTACTGGATTAAGAGGTAAAGAATTATATGATTTATGTAAATCATTAGGTTTCTGGAATGCTATCTGCTTTGACGGCGGTGGCTCAGTATTCAGAAGAATAAATGGTGAAGTCGATATTTCTACTACCCGAAAAGTTAAAAATGCAGTTTTACTTTATAGAAGAAAGAAACAAGAAAAACCAGTGGAACCAGAACCAGAACCAGTTAATCCAACTCCAACAGAAGATTTGGAAAAGTTAAAGGCTCAAATTGCGGAATTAGAAAGTAAAGTTAACAATTTAACGAGAAGTTTAAATGATGCTAACACTTTGCTAGAACAACGTAATAGTGAAATTGCGGTTAAGGAACAAGAACTTTCTAAAAAAGCAAAAGAGGCTGTAGAACTTGCTGAGGAATTAAGCAAGAGTGAAACAGAGTGCGGACAAGTAAAATCACAACTTAATCAAATGGAAGAACAATTATCCGTTGTAAAAAATGATTTAACTACAGCCCAAACAAAAATCGCAAATGCTAAAGAAGCATTATCATAATAGATAAATTTGACAGAAGCCTAAATTTTTGATATACTTTATTTAGCATTTGAGGGGAAGAAAAAAAATAAAAAGGGTCAGAGAAATCTGGCCCTTTTTTGTTTGACATTTCTAGAAAAAATATTGTATAATAAATGTAGTAAAGGAGAAGGCAATATGGAGTTATATTTAGATGATTATGAACAACTTAAAAAGGTAGAGAACTTCTTATTCAGATTAATCTATCCAGAGCCTTTTACTTTACACATTTTTATAGACGAGACCAAGGAGCGTTTTAACTATACTACAGAGTATAATGATTTAGCAGGCGGCCTTGTGTTAGTCACTTTTTAGGAGGTATTTAATATGTTATTTGATTATGATTCATTTTTTAACTGGGATAGACCAGCTTATAGCTTTAGTCGTTCAGTACACGACATGCATCCGTATTCTATTAAAACGCTTGATGATAGAGTAGTATTAGTACACAATATCGTTGGTGTTAAGGAAGAAGATATTCATGTAGATATTGAGAGAACCGAAGATGGCAGAGATCAGCTCGTCATCGAAGGCGTAACTCATAATGATGTTCTGAATTATGATTATAAAATTAATTCTAAATTTTATATCAAAGCAGATATGTTTAAAGATGTAACATACTCTGTTAAAGATGGCTTGCTTTATATTGAATTGTTTAAAAAAGAACCAGAAGTTACCAAATTAACTGTCAGAAAAGCATAGAGAACACAGAAGTTCTCTACTATCTGGGGGTGTCGGTTAATGGTAAGCTCGCGGACTTCAACCGCGTAAGCGTGCAATGGTGCCTTATTGTAGGGATGCAATAAGTGGAGGCAATGATATCGGTGAAGACTAAACTGAAAAGCATGTTAATACCGAGGGAACGAAAGGCCCGTAGAGACTAGATAATTGCCCAGCTAGATCAGCTGAAGATATAGTCCAGACCACAAACAGTAATGGTAATGAAAATTATAGTGGCAAGCAAACCCGCCAATCCCCGTTCGAATCGGGGCACCCCTGCCAAGGAAGTAATCGGCGAATTAAGTCGAAAAAATATACAAAAAAAAATAGGGAGAGTATAATTAAATACTCTCCCTATTTTTTATTTTCATGATGTAAATCTTTCATATCTTCTGCAGAAACTAGAACTTCATCAAATGTACGATCTACCTGATGTTGTTCATCTTCCCTAACTATTGGTAATCTAATTGCTTTTTCATAATAAGAATCACCTTGGGCGTTACCACCTAATTTATTATAGATATGATGTAAATCACTTAATGTATCGAATTGATATTGAGTCATCCAACCTTGTGCGATATAAGCCTTACAAGCATTGATTAATTGAAATTTATAGAATTGAATATCTTGTTCTTTTAAAACTTTGAAATCTTCTTTAACAGCTTTTAAATCATCAACCGCCTCCCAATACATATCACGATAACGTTTAAACTCACTGCTAGTCTCAGTCTTAAAATCATTAAAAGTTTTTTCAACACTACTTTTAAAGTCTTGACACATTTCTTTAACAATAGATTCAACATGGTCATGTAAGGCTTGTTGATCATACTTCTCAGCTTTGCTCTCTTTTTCATTATGTTCCTTAACAAGAGCATCTCAAATATATTTGACTAAAAAGCCTCCAAAAGCCACTAAAACGTAGCTTAAAATTGCATCTGCTGAAATATTCATAATACAGAAACCCCCTCTCGTATCATTGATATTAAAAAAGACTTTAACTGTCTTATATTAATCTGACCAGTCAAAGCCTTCATTATTTATAATTGTGGTACCTGCGGACGGGCGTGCGCAAACATGGCTACCAATACAAATTGCGTCACACTCATCTTGCGTTGCCTTTACTTGATACTGCTGGAGGACATATGCTTGTGCATTGCGTTTTTGATCTGGTCTTGTGCGACCTTTGATCTGTAATGTTGATTTTCAAGTAGAAGAAGGAACAACGATTACATTTTTATTTAACTCCACTGCAGTCTCGAGAACTACACCGAATACATTTGCTAATACTTTAAAGGTTTTTACATTGTTTCCAACAGAGGACTGCAATTGTATATCTTCAAAAGCAATTGTATCTATATCTCACTCTTGGACTTTTTTAATTATAAAATTGCGGATGGTGACTAAACGTTCACCGACTTCTTCTTGCTCAGTAGTGAGATGCCCTCAATCTTTAAGCTCGCCGTCAATAAAGATAGATCACCCGGATACACGACTTGCTTGATCCAGGGCTAAAAGTTTAGACATTATTAATTAGAGGTTGAGCCAAAACCGCCAGTGCGGCTGCCGTTCGCATTGTCATCATCAACCAGACCATATGTCTTAATGATACCCTGGCCAATGACATCACCAGCTCTAAGAATAATATCAACCGGCGAGAAGTTGATAAACTGGAAGAAGATCTCACCCTCATTATCTGGATTATTGTAATAATCGCTATCGATAATACCGATACCATTAGCAAGAATCATCCAGTAATTTAATGGAGTAGAACTGCGGACGGATAACTCAAGATACTTATCAGGATCAAGCTGGCATTTAACACCAGTCGGAACCAATGTTGGACGTAAACCAAGATTCTTTGTTAAAGTTTTAAGGTCTTTTAATCCATAAGGAATTTTGTGAGCAAAGAACCCATCTGCCTCATCCATAAGATTCCAAATAGATGGAACTACAGTATCTTTAGCCACTGCGAAGTCGTAGCCTGCGGAATTGGCGGTTGCCCGGACGGGTAAGCGGACGGCGCAGACTTCTTGAGAACTCATATATTTACTAACAATTTCAAACTTATTCATTATTTATCTCCTATAAATCATAATCTACTTCATAAACAGGTTTAATATGCTGAGAAGGTTCTTTTTCATCATTGAACTTTTTAACTAAAGTAACTTTATAATATTCATCAATAATTTCACCTTTAGATTTACGAACCTTATATTCAGAACTATACTTACCCAATTCGAACATAGAACTTGCTTTAGCTTCTTCAATTAACTTTTTAGCTTCTTCATCACTATCGACACGGAAAACTTCAGTTGTACTTACTAAAAACTTCATTTAATTAGACTCTCTTTCTATAACTGCAATATTTTTATTATATTTATCAGCACCTTTAGTGTTGATTAATCGGGCTAACTGTTTAGTATAATATCTAGAACCATACAGAATAACTTCATTGGCATTATACTCATAACAAGTCGCCGCAATCAAATTTGGTAATGATTCAAATGGTGCACGTCCAATTTCACGACTTGTACCATCATCATTGATTAAATAAACGCCTTGGTCATAATCAAATAGACCAAGTTTACATGTGACTACTGGCATTTTATTACCCCCTCATCATATTCAAAGAAATAATATACATAAGAATTATCTCCAATAGTGACCCAGCATTCTATGGTGCCCTGGTCAGATAATTCAATACTTTTAATTTGACCTAAACTCTTAAGGCATTCAATAACTTCATTCTCAACTCTTGGAAGAATAGTAGGAACTTTTGCAGCATCTAGCGGAATACTAACATCAAATAATGTATAATATTTACGCTCATTACTTAGCAGCATATAATACTCATGTTCTATTGGATTAACATAATCTTGGATGAGTTTAATTGCTTCATCAATTTGCTCTTGAGTATATTCTGGTGCTTTAGTCATAATGCCTTGATTTAACTCATATAGGCTTACATCAAATGAAGTGCGACCTTGGACTTCCCAGTTAGCACCATCCCATTTATATAAAGTATGAGTTTCTTCTACTAAAGCCAAATCTCCAACTTGATTGTTGGATTTTAATTTCATTAATATTTTACTATTTGGTACTTTTATCATATTTACCTCTACTTATGTTTGCGATGTGCATAGGCATTTTTTAAAGATAAAATACGCTTAACACGTTCATCGTATTCAGAAACCGGCATTTTAATATCAATATAGACTGTACCGTTATTATTTGGACTATATTCAATAACTGCGCTGTCGACTGAGCCGGTCGGAAGATCTAATTCCTGCTCTACCACAAATGGGCGGAGAGGGTATATTCCATATTTATTTTCTCTATCCATATTATTATTATAACATAAAAATAAAAAAAATGCAAGGAAAGATTAAATCAATCCTTGCATTAAATTTAAAAATCAATATAGCATAACAATGAATCAATATCTAGCTAATTCATTATTATTATTAAGTTCTTGCTGTACTCCTAGATATCCAGAAATAAGAACTAACAATGCTTTTATAAAATGTATCATTAGAAGTCTACTCCTTTATATCTAATTTGTTGATTGCGGCTGCCCCTTAGATGAAGTGAGACATCTCGTTGCTCTTCTAGGTAAGCCCCGTCTATTAATATGTCAATGCACTCCAGCATCTGTTGCGTCTCTTTATCGATTGGCGCAACCATTTTTATTTGGTCTAAAGTGTATCCGGTCCAGCAGAAGATTTTAATTGTAGGAAATTTATCTCTAACATGCCGTAATATATTGCAAGACAATTTCCGATTATACCAAGCAAACGGTTCGCCACCAAGTAAACTAAAATTTCTGAGTAAACCATTTGCAGTAATTGCTTTGTCAATGAGATCTAAGTAATTGTCAGGAAGTAGTTCACCGCCTTCTGGATCCCAGGTTTGCGGATTGTGACAACCATGACAATGAAGCGGACAACCCTGCACCCAGAATGATGTGCATACGCCTTCTCCATCAACAAAGTCATCTTGAATTAAACCTGCATATTTCATATTACTTTCTCCAATTTGTTAAACTATTAGAGTGTTTATATCTCATTTCAACTTCTTGCTGTTTACCTTTATTAAATGCTGTTGTATAATTACCTGTTAAATAGCCAGTAACTCTACGCAGTCTTTGGATATTATGGCTACCACAAATTGGGCAAGTGTCATTCATCTCATCTGTATAACCGCAATCAAGGCACGTATCATTTGGAACATTAATTGCAAAATATGGAATGTCTTTGTCCATGGCATAATTCACAATTTGCTCAAGTGCATCAAGATTATTTTTAGCACTAGAATCTAATTCAACATAAGTAATACAACCAGCATTACTATATCCTGTTAATTGACTTTCAATATCAATTTTTTCAAATGGCGACATATGCTTCCAAACAGGTACATGAATACTGTTTGTAAAGTAATCATTTTCAGAAACATTTGGAATAACTCCATATTGTTCTTTAAACTTCTTCATAGCAGTGTAACATAAGTTTTCTGCAGGAGTATAATATACACCAAAGTTCAAATGATATTTCTTTTTAAATTCTGCACAACGCTTTTGGAATAACTCTTCAATTTCTTTAGCCATCATCATACCTTCATTATCGGTCTGATCGACACCCATTAAAATTTGTAAAGTTTCTGCCATACCAAGCTGACCAATAACCAAAGTACCATGTTTCATTGCAGAACGGATACCTTCTTCAGGTTTATACCCTAGCATTGTGCCATTTTCGTACATGAATTTTGCAGAATCTGGAGATTGGCTGCAAATCCATTCATAACGTTCGATTAACATATCTTTAGCTTCATGAATTTTTCTATCTAAAAGATTCATAAAATTGTCGCATAAATCACCAGATAATTCTTTAGCTTTCATAGCAAGGAATGGAAGTAAAATAGTTACTGGAGCGATATTGCCACGACCATCTTTAGTTTGTGGATTTGTACCTGGTTCTGCATTGATATCACTACCATTATACGTTCTGCACCCCATCGTTGAAACATAAGTTCTAGGATCATTACGATCATATCCAGCATTTGTAGACCAATCAACATTGACGTAGTTTGGATATAATCTCTGTGCAGTAGATTTTAACGCTAATCTAAATAAATCATAGTTTGGATCACCAGGTGCACGGTTAACACCTTTCATGCATTGGAAGATACCGCATGGGAAGATAGATGTTTTATGTAATTTACCTAAGCCCTCAATAGAAACATTAAGAATTTCTTCAGTAACCATTCTGCCTTCTGGTAATGTACATGTTCCATAGTTGATGGATGTAAAAGGAAGTTGCAATTTGTTATCTTATAGGCTTTTTATCCTATAACTCTTATAATTTCTTATAAGTTCAGCATACATTTTTTCCTACAGCATTATCTGTTTAGGAATGGACACTCGTGGGTGGATTATATTTATTCACCACCTATGCGTTACACTACTAATTAACCTTTCGTAATTTAATTAGTTAGCTCGGTATTACCTTGAATTATTTCTAAAAAATTATTATATTTTCTATTTAAATAACAATCTTCTTTATTGCTATAAATATAATTACCTATTTTTTCTATATCTTTAGTAGAAGCCCATGTTATCTGCCAAAGATGTTCTTCTGGATGAAGTATTTTCACATTATAAACGTGTAATTTTTTTACAAGATAATCTCTAACTTGCGTAACCGTTAATTCATTTCCACAAAAACCTAGTTGATGCGCTTTAGCTGAAATCCAACCGTCTCCATCTATCATACCTCTTAATAAGTGAGGCATCATATTTTCGGATAATTGAGGCATTTGACTAAAATAAGTTTTTTGTGGCGTTACAAAGTATTTGTTTAGATCATCTTTCCATTTTTTATTTCTTAATTGAAATATTCTTTCACTATGAATATCATCTTCTCTGATTCCAATTTTATTATTATTTCCAGTTTTTTCTTTAAAAATTTTTAAAATTTCTTCATCTTTAGAACTTAAACTTAAACGAATTATATTTTCTTTAACGCTTACATTTCCGTCAGTAAGCATTAAACCTAGAAAATAGGCTTTATCTGGTCTATCAATATTCTCAAAATAATTTTCATCCAATGTTAAATTGTGATATTTGTTATTGCGTGGGATATTGTTTTGTTCTAAAATATTACTAATTGTATGAAATGTTACTCCATATGAATCAGCAATCGTTTGACAACTTTCGCCATTTAAATATCTCTGTATAACATTTTGTTGCGGAATACGATATATTCCTCCTTTAGTTCTTTTTTGAATATTATTTCTATTTAAAATTGCCATAACGGTAGCTCCGGATACACCAAAAGGAGCACCTGCTTTAGCCATAGATAAACCAGAAGCATAAAGTTTTATAATTTCTTGTTCTATTTCTGGACTAATTCTTTTTGCCATTTTAATACCCTCCATTGTAAAGTATTTATTTCTATCTATATTATATCAAAAATTTGATAGATAGGCAAATTATTTTTGTCCAATTATAATAATTTTTAGGCTTCACCGATTTTGCCCAATTTTTAACTAGGGATTTCGCCCTAGGGAAACCATTTTGTTAATTTCCAGAACGTGACTGTAAAGTATTACATTTATATTCACATAAGTTCGTTAGACTTATGCAGTTCTCTTATGAACTTCTTTATGTCGCCATAAAGATTAGACTATATCTTCACCCTCTTGCGAGGGGGTTATCATTTCGGATTACTTAATCCTACTCTCCGTTTTATGGAGATAGTCGTTAGGCATTTATCGTATCATCATAATATTTTAAATGATACGAATTTAGCACGGAGTTGTCTACAAGAGAGTTTCTCCGTTTAGATAACTATGTTCTTAACATTGCTGTTAAGTCGCCCTAATTTTTAAGGTTATGATACATACCTTCAACTGCTTGATGGATTTCTTTTTTAGTCATATCCATAGCATATTGATATGCTCTTGGTCGACTTTTATATTCTTCATCTTCAATACCCGCATCTTTTGGAATATGATTAAAATAATCTTCATTATCATAATTTTCAATATATTTTAATCCATCAATATAATGTTTTCTAAAACTCTTTCTCACATATGGCACCATAGTCCAATCAATGTGACTTGCACTAACGCCACCAAATTGCTGCAAAGACTGCAGCTGGAAAATAACTGCTACAAGCTGGAATGCTGTGTTAACAGAATTAGCTGGTCTAACATCAGTTTGACGAGTATTAAAACCTTTAGCTAAAATATCATCAAATGGGATAGTTAAACAGTTATGCATACCAACAGCATAAGAATCTAAATCATGAATATAAATATAATTATTTAAATGATTGTTACGGGACATCTCTGACATACAATAGTCAAGAGCAAATTTCTTAGTTAAAGCACGATTGGCTTCACCCATGCGGCCACCGAATGAATGCTCATCAACATTCGCATTTTGATTCTGAACATCGCTGGCATCTAACTTACGAGCTACCTCTTGCATAAATTGTGTGTTGTGCTCACGAACTCTATTACGTTCATAACGATACTGAATATAAGCACGAGCTACATCCTTACGTTTACAAGACATTAGACCATTTTCAACAAGATCCTGGATCTCTTCAACATTTAATTCATGGTCAGAAGCTTCTGCTTGTTCTTCAACGTATTCAGCAATATTTGTGGCTTTCGTCTCAGCATACTGTGAGATCTGGCCATCAACATCTTCAAAAGCGGCTAAAACCGCACGCTCAATTTTGCTCTTATCAAATTCTACGACAGAGCCATCTCTTTTAATAATTAATAACATATCGTTTCCTCCTAAGTATGTAATATATGTTAAGGATTTTTCGATCCGTAAATTATATAACTTTTATCTTAAATATTTTATCCAAATCGGGCCAAAGGAGGACATTAGTCCTCCTCATCAATTTCACCTTGTGCCCGGTTTGATGTTAATAATACATCTCGACCATCATTATACAATGATTCGATCTTATACAACTGATGACCTTGACTATTACTATATTTTTTCGGAGTAAAATTATCGCCCTGTCTAATACCCTGAACAACAATCATACTACCTCTATTGAACCAACTACCCTCAATCTTATGCTTAACACCATCGGCACCTCGCGCAGATATTGTTTTATCAAATAATGCGAAATACTCTTTTGCAAATTTAACATCAACAACTCCAGTAGTCGTCAATAATGTTACTGTTGAACGAACCTTATCTTTCGCAATACAAGTTCCACAAATCTTATGTAATTTAAATTTCCTAATCTCATGACCGTTACGAGTCTTCCAAGATTCTAACACTATTGGAGTTTCTGGTAAACTGAAGAAATCTTCATAACCATATTTTTTATTATCCAACTTCGCCAACTCATGTTCATGATAATAGAAACATAATACTTCCATCTCCCATGCGGATAAAGATCCGGACGCATATTTAACCCAATCCTCTTTAAATATACTATCATTTAAATTTCTCAAAATTTCATCTTTATTCTCAGAAATCCATTGTCTAAATATATCCATCCATCCTTGATACACTTTATCCCAATCTTTAACTGTCATTGTTGCATTATTTTGAATTAAATTATCATAACCAACTTCTGTTAAGAAATTAAATGCTCTTGTATCCAAATTATATAAAGTTTTTGAACTATTAATACAAACCTTTTTTAAATATCTATTAAACTCAAAAATACGACGAGCCATTACTTGTTTATCATTATGTTCTGGCAATAAGCCATGAGCAATTAACCCACTCATATTTTGCAGAGTTATACGCTTCTTTTTATCACAAGTTTCCCAAATATACCAAGCCATAACAAACTTGCGGTCTTCCATATTATCGAAAGCTCCACCTTTGATCAAACTAATCATTGCTTGTTTATTCGGATGAACTTTTTCTATATAATCTTTTGGAGAACTATACGGTCTATACTTAATCGTATTTTCAATAACTTCATCTCCAACATTCAACATACTCTTTAATCCAAAAAGTATCTGATTATTTTCAATATCTGGCTCAAAACCATAACCAGATTTATTAATATCAACTAAACTTACTTTAATACCGGCTGCACGAGTATCACCCAATGCTTTCGCCATTTTACCATAAGCTGTTGAACCACCGCCAATTGATCCACTATTAACCGCCAAACATGCTGTATTCCAATAGATTGGGTTAAAATGAGTTCCAATATATGCAGTCTGGAAACCAATAAATGAATATGCTAACGCATGAATAATACTAAATGAATAACCCATCTGCGGACCGACGCCATATTGCCATACATATCGACCCAACTTTTCAGAACTCGCTTGTTTATAAATTTTTTCACGAAGTTCTGGAATCTTATTCATCTGTTTTTTACCAACTATTTTACGAGCCGCATTCGCTTCTCCTAAAGTAAAATGACAAATCTTATCATCCATCAACATTCTCATTAACTGCTCTTGGCTCGGTGGTACTCCATAAGATGACAAGAAATATGGCTCTAACGTTTTTTGTTCTTCAACTGTTAAACCTGCCTTCCGCATCTCCTCATACCACAATGAAATGTTATTTTTATATCTAACATATTTATCCATCGGAGTTTCTGCACCACGTTCCGAAGTCATAAGTCTCATCAAACCATTTGTATCGGCTAATTCCAAAATATTTTTTGGTTTAATTTTCTTTGCGGCCTGTGCTCCAACCATTGAGTCGAACTGGAAAATATTTAATACTGACCCTTCTTCGATGGCTTTCCATACCTTTTGGTCATCTAACGGTAACACTTCTGGATGAAAATACTTATCATATACTTCTTTTAAACTTAAATCAGGTTCAATCTCATTATTCTTTTGTAACAAATGAATTGCTTCGACTAATTTATCTTGGACATCTGTTACTAAGAAATCAAACTTCGTCATTCCCAATGATTCACACATATGAAGATCAAACTGTGTAATAATTTCACCATTCGGTGTTTTCATAAATGCTCCATACTCATATGGATCTTCATCGAAGAAAATTACACCCGATGCATGAGAACCACGCTGTTTAATTAATCCCTGAATACCAAACATAATCTCTAACAATCCAGGATAATTATTTACTTCCATAACAAACTGCTGAACCGGGTTACGATCTTTATCTGGATTCCCATACACTGTATCTTCCAACGTCCATAAGAAACCACGTTCAGATGGAATTAATGATGACATATACTGTGCCTCATCAACATCAATACCATCCGGGAACTCATCACTTCGATAACCTCTACATGCTGTTAAAATCGCACTTTTTGTCGATTCAGTTCCAAAAGTCGCAATTAATGTACAACCTAAATTCTCTCTTGCTAATTCTGATACACTTTTATCAAAATTTTTACCACGTTCTTCTTTAATCTTTTCAATAATAATCGGACGTTTTGATGGACATAAATCCAAATCAATATCACCTAATTCAATACGCTCTTTATTCAAATATCTAAAAAATGGCAAGTTCCACTTAATCGGGTCAAGCTGCGTTACCCCTAACAAATAATGATTTAATCCAGAACATGATGAACCACGTCCTGCACCAACCATACTTCCACACTCCCAGAACATATTGATATAATGCTGCAAAGTTACTGGATAACAAAACATATTTGTCTCAAGTTTTTCACCAATAACCCTTTTAATATCCGCTTCTTCCTCTAATCGAGAAAGATATGTATCATTATCTTTATCTAATTCTTTTAACTTCTTTAAACATTCATTAACCCAATATCTTTCATATATATCATTTGACATTCTCATACTTTTAAGAATTGGGAATTTATTTAATGAATTATCTTCATATGGCGGGGCTGTTTCAACATGAACTCTTGGAATCTGCTGTTTATGCTGAATTGTATAATTCTCAATTTTATTATAAATATCCATCGAATTTGCACACAAAAAATCATAATCAAACTCTTCGGATAAATGTTTTCTAATATCCTCTTCTGGCTGCAGATATGCATACTCATAGAATGAATCAACTTCACGTTCTCCGCCCTTTGAATTTAAATATGCTTTATGAACATATCTATCCTCTTTTTTAAGATAATGTGCATCTGTCCCAACAACAATTTTACGATCATATGCTCTCGCAATCGAAATCATTCTCTTATTAACTGCAACCTGCTCCGCTGACATACCTGGTGCAATTTCACAATAAAAATCATCACCGAACAAATTAATACAATATGTCATGAAACGATGAATATGCATTTTAATATCATAAACCGGCTGAGATACTGACTCTGCTTTTACTAATTCTAAAATTGTTGATGATAATTCACCACCAATACATGCCGAAGTCGCAATTAAATGACCTTTACCATATTTATTAATAATATCCTCTAATTCTGAATACAAAGTTGGAACTCGTTCCAAACCACGATCCATATAACTCTGCATCCAAGAATTTGAAGATAACTCACGCAACATTCTCCAACCAATTTTATCTTTACTAATTAAAATAAAATGATAATATTTTTGATTACGTTCACGATCTGCTGTAAGATAAATCTCATTACCAATCGCTACTTTAAAATCTGGTTTAGATTTTTGAATCTCCTGTGCATATAAATTAATTTCCGGTGCTGCTGAAAGACACTCATGATCTGTCAACGCAATACCAGAAAGACCGAGTTCAATCGCTCGGTTAATCAAATCTTTGGGTTTATTAATACAATCAAGTAAACGAATGTTCGAATACATACTATGTGAATGAACTTCGAATCTTGGAACCATCATATCATCCCCCTATCTATATATTTATTATAACATATTTAATTTTGAAAGTCAAGGACGCGTGCGGTTCCCGATTAAACCGATCGGTTAAGGCTGCTTGCGCACAATGACTAATTTTTGACGGGCTCTTGTTACTGCCGTATATAACCAACGTTTATGATCCTCGCCCCAAGGAAAATCCTCTTCAAAAACCAGCACCTTATCCCATTCAGAACCTTGACTCTTATGTGCTGTAATCGCGTATCCATAATCGAACTGATGCGGCTGCAGCACTTGCGGGATACGTCTAAAATTCTCTTTAGTTACTGTTGGCTCATGCGTTGTAAATAATTTATAATCTAAATTTAAATCAGTAAATACTCCATCACCATAAATAATAGCATCAGACTCTGGTGCATAGTGATCTGGCAAAAAATCTGCTGACATAAAAGTTTTTATGTACTTTTTAGGTACAACATTTATCCTATTATTATCTGTATATACAATATTCTCTAAATAGCCAGTAAGACCATTCACCAATACATCTCCAAGAGGAGTAATAGTATCCCAGTCATTCCGCAAACAAATAACTTTATCACCCTCCATAGGTTCATCACTATGGTCACCAAATATATAAGTTCTCATTAAGTCATTATAGAAATGTCTTGTAGAGTTTTTTGCAACAATAATTTGATCGGCCCATTGCAGCATACCACTAGTGACCTCATATGGGTCGATGATTTGAACTTCAGAGCCTTTAAACTTATGTAATGGTTTACCATCACGAATATCCATAGATACTCTAATAATCTCTGACTCTTGGGCCTGCCGCATAATTTCATCTAGGAATACATGCGGATGGTCGAGTACACCGTTCGGTTCATTCAGAGGTGGTAGCTGCCCAGGGTCGCCGAGCGCAATCACATGAATATGATGACTTAATAATAAATCCCACATATCTTTTGGAAGCATTGAAACTTCATCAACTACAATTAACTTATATGGATACTCTAGTGGACGTCGGGGCATATGAAAAAATGTCCCATCTCTACGAGGATAAGATTGATATAATAATCTATGTGCTGTCATAGAATTTAAATTGCCCTTCTCTTGAAGAACTAAAGCTGCTTTGCCAGTATAAGAGATAAAACAAACATCATAAGGAGGAAGATTTAAAGCTTGTATAATAAAACTAACTAGCGTAGATTTACCAGAACCAGCATAACCACTAATACAAGTATATGGTTTATGCTGATTGTATCTCTGAACCGCTAGTTCAAGAGCCTCTTGTTGTTTCTCTGTTAAAATAATATCTTCCATAGTTCACCTCTTATATATATTATAACATATTTTATCAAAAAGAACAAAAAAAAGGAGATTACTCTCCAGTTTTTTTGTTGCTGTCGCATGTGACTTGGTACCACCACCAAGGATATTCTGGAGTAATACCTGGATTAGCTGGACGCCAATAATAATACAGGCACATCTCTCCAGTTTTGTCACATTTACCACACGGTAAATAATATTTACAAGTAGGGTTATAGTTTAATGTATATGAGGTAGAAGTCCCAGTTCCAGTCGTTGTTGTTGTATTATCCATATTTGCCTCCAAAATTTCCCAAAGGATTTTTTAATTGCGGCTACGGTGCGCACATTTGGCACCGGCCGGCTACTGTTTATTAGAAGTAATAAGCTTGCTTTCTAACAATATTATAATCTTCAATAATAATCTCAGGCCCGTTATCCCAACCAGTATTACGCACGCATCTACCAACAATATCTAATATAGTACATCCTTCACCAGGATATAAATTATCGAACTCATCTTGAGAACTCTTAAATTTAACTATTGATAAATTGTCTGGTAAGCTGATTTTTAAAGTAGTTCCAAATAATTTAATATTATCCTTAGTTACTGAAACATTTTTAAATGCGATTAATGGCTCATCAACACCTTGGCCCCAAACATAATCTGCATCCGCAATCTCCAAAATATCAGCAGTATCAATTTTATTTGGTAGATATTCAATATCTACATTATATACTGGAGAGAAATCATAGTCTTTTAATAGACCATTACTATAATTTAAAAATAAATCTACATTAGAATCAGGAATCGCAAGTCCAAGTGCATTATCATGGCCTTGCGCAAGTGTAAAATAACCACTATCTAAAGCTAAGTGCTGTAAAGACTCAACACCCATTGATGGGTTATTTCGACCAGAACCTGCCCAAGTCAATTCACCAGTTACATCATCAAAAGTTTTATTTAATAACATAACAGGATGCCCATAAGTAGACATTAACTTATTTGCTACTAGACCTGTAATTGACTTGTTATCTTCTGTTGGTTCTTCTAATTTAATAAATAAAATCTTATTATCTAATAAATGCTGTGATTTGATTTGAAAATCAATATCTTCTGCAAGAGCATCCCTTAATTTATTTTGACGATTTTTTACATTATTACAAATACGACAAGATTGCTCAACTATAGTTTCAGTATCTCCAACTTTATGACCTCTTTTGGTAGATGGAACTAAAGTATAAGCACGATGGTCTAAAAATGATTCAAATAAACATTGTTTTTCAACATTAGTGCCGACTCGTGTTACCGCATTAACTGCTGGTGCGATATACCAAGCAACACCAGTAGCAGTTAATCTGCCTTTTAACGAATACTCATTTTTAGCAACCATAGCTTTAATAAAAGGATTTTCGATATTAGCTAAACCTTTATTAACAATACGTCTTGTTTCGTAATCTTTAAGTTCCATAACATCAGCAATAATACCAAGAGCAGCAATATCTAATAAATCATTAGCATCTGTATCACCTTTAAGATTATCAATATAAGAACAAAACTTATACACCATACCGACACCACTTAAACTCTTAGTAGGATAGCCAGAATCTAATTGGTTGTTTATTACGATAGCATCTTCTGAATAATAATCAGTATTATGGTGATCGATAATAATAATATCTATACCATCATCTTTTAACTTTTTATGATATTCATATTCATTACTACCTGCGTCTGGACAGACTACTAATTGCGGCCGGGCGGCACTGATTTGATCCATCAATAAACCGTGGCCCTTATCTTGATGTAAACCCCATTTTACATGATTAACTGTAAATCCAGGAAACTTACGATACATCCAGTTAATAAAGAAAGCAGAACTGGTATAACCATCGCAATCCGCATCTACATTAACAAAAATATCATGCTCAGAACTAATATGCTTAATTAAACATTTTGCTGCCTCCGGTACATTGCGTATCGTGGCTGGATCAATAATATCATTATCTGTGGTGTTCAAATAATGAATTGGGTCATCAATACCCCTATTTTTTAATATTCGAAACAAGGCTGAGCCTTGTGTATTTTCACTATTTATTACTTTATATTGCATTTACATATACCTCACCATTCTCTTTATAAATTACTATATTATCTGCTTCTGTAAAACAATTACCTTTATAAGTATGAATGTAATTTTTAGGAGTTGGAGGGTATACAGTTTGTACAATTACTGAGTCATTTACTATATTAATTGAATTATAGTATACTCTATAATCAAATGGCCCTTCATATATAATCTCCATTACAACACTATCCTTTCATTAAATAATTTTAAGAAAATCTCTTTACCTCTATCTATTGGACTATCCTTATATCCTGTTATCATCTTTTTATCAAATATAAAACTAATCTTAACATAATTGTTATACTTAGAATAAATTTTTAATAAATTACGTTTAAGTTTTTTAAACTCATCATCGCCAATATCTTGAAACTGTCTATCAAGAGCGATTATGATTTCCCTAACACCAGCTTCAATTAATAAATTAATTTGATATGCTGAAACATTACTACCGCAGCATGCAACAGAAATATCGTTATCATGACCGAAATAAGTCTGGTATTTAAGACACGATTTCTCCCCTTCAAATATCACTGCACGACCGGACGCCGCAATCGCCTTTTTAGCATTGTTAAAATTATATAAGTTCATACCAAGAGGATGATTATATAACATTCCATTAATAATTAATGGTCTATATTTACCATAAAGCTCCGCATCCTCTTTACTTAAAGTTCTACCTCTAACTCCAACGAGTCTACTATCTTTATCGAAATGCGGGATAGTAATCTGATTGCCTCCTGGAAAATAACCTATTTTATTAAAATCTAAAACCTCTTGAGAAATACCTTCATTTAACCATGGTCCAAGCTTAACATCATAATTAAACACAGATAAAATATTTTTATCATATGGTTTAAGTTTTACATCATAAGTCTTAACTTCAACCTGTTGAATGCGATCATAATTGCTAAATATAACCCAATCTTCAAGTTCAGTTTTTTCACCTTCAATAATAAATGAACCTGAAATACCTAATCTGAAAGCAATTAATCTAATCGCATCATTAAGGTTTAACTCTTGCTGTTTTTGAATTGCGTAGACTTTAATACATAATTCAAAAATATCAAATGAATCATCTCCAGCAGTGTAAGATTTAAATAATCCACTATTTTCATAAAAATAGAGTTTGCGGCTGCCGACCCCAGGCGGATTATGGTCTATCGTCTCTGCGATAATACCGAATCCAGTATATTGAGGATTACCTCCCCACTCAAGCAGGAGGTCAAAAATATCGCTTGTTGTTATTTGGTCTCTGACCTCTTGCTTGTCATAATTAATCATTATTAAATGCTCCTGGTTCTACTTTAATTTCGAAATCATCCATTTCAATTAACTGATATCTCCAGTCTGTTGCAAACATAGGATTGATTCTACAAGTTCCTAAATCTGCTTTACACCAAAGATAAATACCTTTGTATTGACCTCTACGGTTCTTATAAATAGATAATTTTAAATTAGGTTTATCAAATATATTTTGTTTCAATAAATTATCTAAAGAATCTAAATCTTTTTGAGTTACCGGCAACAAGATACTACCATAGTCAATTTTATCAGCAATTGCCTTGGCTCCTCTCAATAAGTTTTGATCCGGGGTCTCTGATTCCTGATAATCAGCATTTAACTGCGTTGCTGATTCAATAAAAATTCCATATTTATTACAAATATCTTTTAATCTAATAGATAACATAAATAATACGTTATCTTCTCTTAATCTAACTCCACCAGAACGTCTTGTAACTTCTTCCAAAATCTTCATTGAAGTATGAATATAATCATGGAATACATATTTTACTTGATGTTCACGAATACCTTTTTTGATACGATCTTCAACATCTTGCAGAGAGAAATCTGGTAACTCTTCTACATAAATTGGAGATCGTTTCAAAATTTCTGCGGCCTTGCGAACCCGATCGACCTCATCGCCTTCATACTGATTATTAATGATATGCTCTTCATTAACTGAAGATAAAAAAGCCAACATCATTGTCTGAATTTCTTCTAATTCCTGCTCAGTTGAAATGTATAAACATGGTTCAGCAATACCATTACCAATCCAACCCAACATATCATCATAAATCATATCTGCACCAATATAGCAACAATCAGCGATCATAGATCTAGACTTACCAACACCCGTAGGCGCAGACCGCAAATAAAACTTCTTTAATCTCGCACCACGAGTAACTCTATTAATAAATTTACCATATAAAGGTGAACCCACTTCTGGATACATCATTAATCGATCAATTAAGGCATCAACACCTTCACCAGCCTGATGTGTATTTCCAAAAGTATCACTCACACAATCCAATCGGATACTATCAACAATAGCATCAACTTTATCTGCAATTTGAGCTAAAGTTAAATTATCTAATTGATCCTCTTGTAACTGTAATTTCTTCGTATCTAATTCGTCTGGGTCATAAATAAATCTAACATCAATTCCATATGAATCATATGCTCTTAAAAGAGTCATTTTCTTCATTTTATTATAATAAAAATCAAACGCTGATGGAATGGCTTTTTCGGCAACACTTTTTAACCACTCTTCGCCTTTATTCGTTTCAAAAACAGCTTGACTTTTTGGTTTATTTGCTAAAAAATCACAAATACTTTCAATTGAGATTTTTTCAGCACCTAATTCGTATATTTTATAAATTGCTCCAAAAACAACTTTATGAAAATCTGTAACAAAATCTTCTTCAGTAATAGTATATTTATCAGTTTCATCAAGTAGTTCTGGTTTTATAAATACACTACCAATTACTTGAACTATCGCAATTTGATCTACATATTTACTGCTCATCAGAATCTCCTTGATCTAAATCTAAAAAAGAAAATAATTTGCGGCGCCGCGTCTTTCGGACGGGCTCAGGTATTGTAATTTCAATAACTTTTGGTTCATAACGCTCTAAAATTTTAGGTGCGTTATTTTGATTAGCTAACCATATAGAATAATAATAGTTATATGCATCATTATAAATATGCGGGACTATACCAATAGAACCATTTGATTTATCTATTGGGTTATGCTTAATTTCATACCAATATTTTAATGCTCTTAAAATACCGCTGTAAGTATATTCATATTCAGTATGATATTTCTCAATTAATTTCTTAGTTGTGACATAATTATAAGTTTTACCAAATAAGTTTTTACAGTATTCAAAAAGGGCCTCTAAATCTCGTTCTTCTTGAGTTTTTTCTTGTTCTGCTTTGTCAAAACAAGCCTTATGCCAATATCTGCGGTTTTTGATAATATATTCCTCAATACTAGCATCAAATGTTAACCCGCATCCCGGGCATTTAACCATATGTTTCGGCATAGAGTCCTCCTTACTATTATTATAACATAATAAAATAAAAAAGTCAACTCCTCTTTGAGGAGGAGCTGACTCTCTATTATTACTTCATTAAAGTGCTTTTAATTTCATCAACAATGAGGTAGACAAATTCGGCCTGATCTCTAGTTGTTTCAGAAACCTTTTTACCTTTACCTAAGTATTTATCTACAATTTCAACAATCTTTGTCCCTGCAGATGGATTCTTCTGCATGATAGCTCCTGTAATTGTCTGGAACTCACTCATTAATGCGTCATAATCATAAGTCGGTGCAATTACATCAGTTACACGATCGTTTGTAACAAACTTATTATTGGTTTCAGCAGCTTCCTTATCAATTGCTTTATTTAATGCTTCAACTAAGGCGTCATAAGTAAATGGAATTTCAGGTTCAATATATTTGAATCTACAACCTGTATCAACAGAACCATCTAATGAACGAAGAATTAATTTACGTTCACCATTTACGATGTCTGCGCAAGCATAAATATCAGCCATGCCTTTGACAATTTCATTAACAGAACGCTGGGCTGTTGGAATCATTTGGTTATATTCAGTACCATCTTTGCGTTTAAATGTCTTATCCGCAGAGTGGGAAATGAAACATACTGCATATCCAAGCTGAGTGATGATACGGAAAGAATCCTCAAACTCTTTCTTATATTTAGACCAACCGTTTGTAGACCAGCCACCATCGCCAATGTTTTCAATACCCAACTGACTACAGATATATTTTTCACAAAGTGAAGCAGCAACGTCTACTGTATCAACAATAATTGATTTATATACTTTCTGAACTTCTGGTTTTTTAAGTTCGCGTAATACCTGTTTAAATTCGCCCCAAGTAGTAATATCTTGAGCAATAACTCCAGGTAATGCATTATAACCTCTTTCAAAAGCAAGGATTAATGCACCTGGAAACTGGCTACCAAAGGTAGTTTTACCTACCTTTGGTACTCCATATACATATGTAATATAACCAGATAAATCTCTTGATACTTTATGAGGCTCAATAGCGAGAAGATTTATAGCCATATTCGCCTCCTATTAGAAATTAAATTCTGCTGTCTTTGGTGTGCTTGCGGTGCTGGTTGAACCGATCGCATTAGGCCCCGCCGCACGACTTGCCTTATACTCATCAGATCTCTGCTTAATCTCAGCCAGACTATTTTCTCTTGCCTGAGCCGCAGCCTTTAAATCTTCAAATGTAATTGTTTCTTCTAATCCAAATTCATACGGTTCAGAAGCTGCCCAAGTAATTACATAATCTCTATTGGAACTCTGAACTTCTCTAACAGAATCTTCACCGAATGCAGATTCTTCATGAATATATCTTGTAATCTGCTCAGAAACAATCTGGCCTCTAACTTTTGTAAATACTGGATTCTTCGGAGATGCTTCAAGTCCAACAAAATAACTAATCGCATTCGGATTAATTGCAGAGAACTCAACCGGCATCATATCATTTCTAAAATTGAAAATTCTACCATTAATAATCGCTTTTGCCGGAGATGTTACATTTCCATGGTCATCTTCAACTGCATCTCTTTCAGAAACGCCAACAATAACAATATCAGTTTCAAAAGTACTTCTCTGTTTTTCATTTTCACTAATTGAATTTACGACATGAACAAATCCACCCTCATTTCTCTTAACAGAAACAAGTTCTTCTGCTCCACTTCTATCAGAATAGAATTCATTCAAACCAATCGCAGAATCAACTCTCAACTTGGCTGCATTATCCTTAACATCTGGATCTGTATAACAACCAATTTTCTTATCAATAATTGACTTTAAAGTCGTAAATGTTGCATTTTCCTTACCTTGAGCAGTTGTTGCTGTTACATAAGTAAAATGAACTGGAACAATATTGGTTTTTGCATCATTTGTTGCAATTTCAATATTTCCACTAATGAATTCAGTACCCGGCTTTTTAGAATTCGGTCCAGATACCTTTAATTCAAGACTGTGCTGGTATAAAACCCCTTCTAAATGTGTTGTATTAATCATTCTTTTCTTCATAACATTTCTCCTTAATCAATACTATAATTTCTACCTTTTTCACTAATAGCATAAACAATTGGATCTTTACCAATCTTCTCAACAAAACCATCATTCACAAGTTTTCTTAATGTTCCAGATACTGCTCTTGACGACATAAACAAACCTTCTGCGATGTCTTTTGCTTTCGCCATTTTTATATTATTATCCTGCATATATTTCAGAATAACTTTACCATTATCGGTGATTTCAGGTTTTTCTACAACTTCGTTTTTCAGAATCTCAAGATATGCTTCTACATTATCTGTCATAATCGTTTTTGTAAACTTTTCATCATGATTCATTAAACTTTCAATAAATTTTAAGAACTCTTCTTTCATAAAAATATCCTTTCAATTCCTGTACTATTATTATAACAAATTTTTTAATAATTAGCAACAAATAAACCATAAGGGTGGAGGTCAACTCCACCCTAGGTTTTTACAGAATATAATTTAAGATGAATAAGAGATCACTTACTAGGATAATAGGATGAACCTCTTTAATTTTACCTTTGCATAATTTTACAAATGTATAAGACCAGAAACCAAGCATAATACCATTTGTGATACCATATGTGAGAGCCATTGGAACGCTCGCAAATGTTGCTGGAATAGCTTCTTCAAGGTTATCCCATTCAATCTCTTTAAGAGGTGCCATCATCATAACAGCTACTACAATAAGTGCCGGAGCAGTTGCTGCGGACGGAATACCGCTGACAAAACCTGCAAAAGGCATGCTAAGTAAGAAGCAAATTGCTACGATTACGGAAACTAAACCTGTGCGGCCACCGGCTCCAATACCAGCTGCGGATTCGACATATGTCGTAGTAGATGAGGTACCGATTACTGCGCCGATAGGTGTAGCGATCGCATCAGCAAACAGCGCACGATCCATTTTAGAAGACATGCCCTTAGTCTGCTCCATATTACTTAAATCTTCTTCAGAGAAAATACCACTAACTTTACCAGTACCAATAAATGTACCGATAGTATCAAATAAATCAGATAATGAGAATGAAAGAATACCAATTAATGTAGGAATAAGATTTTTAATATTACTGAACACTTCTGGCAAGCCTTTTGTGATTGGCGTGCCAAACCATTGCATATATGCGCCCCAAGCTTCACCTACACTATAACTCGTGGAGAAATTTGTAACTCCAAGCGGAACTCCGATTGCTGCCGCAATAATAATACCAATTAAAATCGCACCAGTTACATTCTTTAAAAGTAAGAAAATTGTTAATCCTAAACCGATTAAGAATACAACTAATACTTGCCAAGAAATAGCGGTATTAATTGCCGGAATACCGAAATTGAAATGAACTAATCCAATATTACATAATGCAATAAAAGCAATAAACATACCAATACCAGCGCCAATTGCGTTCTGTAAAGTCTTTGGAATAGCCGTGATAATATATTTACGAATATTCGTAACAGTAATAATAACATTAATAATACCAGATAACAAGACAACTGCAATAATACCTTCTGGACTCAAACCAACAAGATATGCTGTATAACCAGCCAGAATGTTGGCGGCAGTATTATTAAGTCCTAAACCAGGAGCAGCAGCATATGGAATATTGGCGATTAAGCCAAGCAACAATGTGCTAATTGCAGAAGCAAGAATTGTGGCGATGAACATAGCACCTGGTGCCCCAAATCCTGTAAGAGTTGCGGGGTTAACTACGATAATATACGCCATTGCCGCAAAAGTAGTTAAACCAGCAAGAACTTCACGAGAAACTGTAGTATTATTGTCTTTTAAATGAAATAATTTTTCTAACATTTACTTATCTTCCTTTTCTTTTAAAATTAAGTTTAATAATACGCCAACTACCATAGAGAGTGCTGTACCGCTGAAAGAATTGGATAAAAACCATATTCCACTAATACCAATCGTTAATACAGCACAAATAATTAACGTATTTTTAGAATCATTAATATCCACAGAATGTAAAGTGGATAGACCACTTTTTATAATAAAACCATAAAGTATCATACTGCATCCTCCAAAGACACAGCTTGGAATACTATTAATAAATGCTTGAACTGGAGTAATAAAACTGAGACTACCCAATAATAAAGCCGCAACGGTAATTACGCGAACTGAAGCCACTCTGCTAAAACCAGTTGTGGCAATAGATTCTCCATAAGAAGTATTCGGTAATCCACATAATATAGTTCCTAAGAGAGATGCTGTACCATCACCAATCAATGTTTTATCTAAACCAGGAGTCTTCGTTAAATCTGTTCCAATAATATTTGACAATACTTTATGATCGCTAATATGCTCTAACATAGCACAGATTGCGACTGGAGCAAATAACACAATTGTCTGAATAACAACGGAGAGATTTAAGGATTTTATATCCCATTTCAAAAAGGTGAAATCTGGCAAACTTAATATTGATATTCCGCTAAAAACCGAAAAATCAATCATTTTATAACCAAAAATTGTCAATAAAACGCATACAATATATCCGAATAGCAGGCCAATTAAGAATGGGATAGTCTTTAAAAATCCTTTACAATAATGAGAACTAATCGCAATTACTAACATTGTAAGTAATGCTACAATAATTCCGATATTGCTGTGTTCTCCCCCTACTGAAACATATGTGGGAATAAAAGTTGCTAAATTGGCTCCAATTACAATAGTAACTGCTCCAATAATTGCTGGAGGAAAGATTTTATTAATTGCATTTACCCCTTTGGCTTTAACAAGTAAACCAAATAATAAATAAATTAATGCAATAACAATACCACCAACCGCAACCGCAGTATAACCGCCAATCGCAAGTGCTCCTATAACAGCACTACAAGTAGCTCCACTACTGGAAATAAACATTGGACTTGAGAACCTGGTGATTAATTGATATAATAATGTGCCACAGCAGGCTCCAAATAAACAAGAACTAACTGGTGTCCCGCAGATATTGGCAATTAATACTGTTGCCACAAAAACTGCCAATAGCTGTTGAAGAGCATAAAGAAATAATTCTTTAAATGTCCGGGGAGTGTCGTGAATATTATAAATTAAATTATTCATTATCTTCCTCCTTATATATTTCAAATTCAATTAAATTCATAATAGCATAACTTGCTAAATCTTTAAAAGTATCTTCTAAGGATTCAAAATCATTATGTCCTCCTTTAATAAGATTTGTAGCTCTACTTAACTTATTGTGGAGGGGGACTAAACCAGAAATTGGCCCAAGAGTATGATATAATACCCCAAAGCTATCTCCATAGTTGGCATTTTTCTTTTCATAAAGGTCTGCCATTGATGTTGCAATTTCTCTAAAACGTTCGACCTTATCCATTAATAAACTCCTGATCAAATTCTGGAGCTACCTTTTTCATAAACGCAATTACATCATCAATATTATTAACTAATACACCAGACTCTTTAATACAGCCAACTACATATAGGTTTTGGTAAGAATATTGCTGTTCACAAATATCTGCGGCCGCACCCATATCTTTAGCTTCACTATGCGTGCGAGAACATTCTCTATTATCGGTGCAAATACCAACGACATACTTATGATCGCCACGACGAATTTTTTCTCTCATAACGCCGATCTCTGCACAAGTGCCGCTTGGGAGAACATCACCATCAATACAAGCAATCAGTACATCTGTGTGATCTAAACGTGCGTTATCCCCATCCGCAATTGCTTTAGACCCCGCAAATTTTTTCTTACCCTCAATACCATTAATTTCGGTATTTTCAATAGGGGAATATAAATCTATACCAGGGAAGACTTTTCTAATTTTATCTGCCCATGCAGTATTTCTATAATAATCACCCTCATAGAAGATACTGCCAGCTAAATATACTTTCATCATAATCTCCTCTTTCTATATTAAATAGTGCCGCCAAAGCCCAAACATTTACAACCAATTGTTTCTAAAAACTCATCAATATCATCAAAATAAGCGTTATTTTGATTATAATTAGATGTTTGTAGAAAATCATTATATGAAATTATTTCAAAGGATGTAAACCCATATGCATGTGCTTTTACCCTCATTGCTTCTGGATTTTTGCAAACAAATGTTGCGTTATCTTTTTCGCATAATTCCATAATCTTTTTAGTTTTACCAGACCCAGCTGGACCAATAATTTTAACCATTCGATTCTCCGTCCTTGTTTCCTTGTGTACTGTTAAAGCCTCAGTCAGTACTATTGAAAAAATCAATCCAATAACGCTCTCGCTCATTTAATTTATTACGAGGGCATTCTTCTAAAATTTCATACATGAAGTTCTCTGGACCAGCAGATTTCATTTCATTGTAAAATCTATTATTCCAAGAGCCAATTCCTAAACCAGCTTTAATATGATCTCTAAATCTAGTTCTAATATCTACAGATTGGCCTATATAGCATTGACCAGTATGAATATTTGTGATTTTATAAATACCACAATATGTTTGACCAGTAGGAGTTAATCTACCAAGTAAATCCATAACAGGTCTTTTGTAATATACTTCCCAAATAACTTTATTAACAGGCAATGGGTCACATTTTAATTCTTTTACAACTTCCTTTAAACATTTAATATCCCAAAGTTCATCTTCTGAAATTTTAATCTTATAAAAATCTTTTTTACTTTCTTCTAATATCCTGCGCTTATCTGCTTCAATGGCTGCGGCTTGCTTGCTTTTGAGATCGGACAATTCCTCTTGCTTAAGAGTAATCTTGCCAACTAATGAAGCTAATTCTTGAGCATTATCTTCAATTAATTTCAAATATTGCTTTTTATAATCAGCTTCGGCTTTTTGATATTTTTCACCAGCAATTTCAGCAGCTTGAGACATACGTTCTTGCATTAAATCATAAGATTTTTTATACATTTCGTTTGCGGCAATAGTTGCTTGCGCTCCGATTTGCTTAATGTCTTCATTAAGCGAGACCTTTTGACGTTCTAATGCTCTATTTTCAGTCTCCGCAGAAGCGATATCCGCAGTCAATTTATTTCATTCTTGTTTTAATTGCTCATTAATTTTAACTTGTTCAATATCTTGCTTATGCTTTGGAATAAGATATATTACTAATAAAATTAATGCAGCAATAATACTTATTCAAATATATTGCATAATCTGTTCCTAATAAATAGGGGTAGGTCTCTACCCCGCCTACCCCTTGTTTTTATTTATCTATTTATGATTATTCAGCTTCTTCAGCATCTGGGTCAAATGCCATACCCTCAGCTGTTAAGCTCAGTAACTTAATAGCCTTATGGGAACCGTCATCTAATTCGACTTCAGCCGGTGTACGAACGCCGAGACCCTTTCTCTGAATTGCGCTAGTGAAGATACCATCAACGGAACGCTTCTCAAGTCCCAGAGCAGCTGCAACATCAGCAGCAGTTAAATCTTCACCATTGTGTGCCTTTAAATAGTCAAATACTTTTCTTGAATTTTCTTTCATCATGTTAAATTCTCTCCTTTATTAATATATCTCTGTAAAAATTATAGCATAAATTTTTTATCTAAATCAACCTATATGAGAAATTAGCCGAGTATATCTTGGACGATAGTGTCAATTTCTTCTAAATCCCACAAAGTTAGCTGATATTCGGCAATTATTGCGGTGATAGCATTAGCGAAAGTTTCGTAATCGCTGTCACCGTTTTGCATACCTTTTTCTAGGTTGGCGATCATTTCCGCTATATGTTGTTTATCTGCTATGCTTGCCATATCTGCTCCTTAATTTTTACATTTATATTATACATTATTTTTTTATAGGTGTCAAAAATTTTTCAACAAACTCTTTTTCCGAAACGATCGGAATACCGAGCTTTTTCGCAGTTAAATTTTTGGAAGAGGAAGAGGTGGTATCGTTATTGATTAAATAGTTTGTTTTCGAACTTACAGAGCCAGATACATGGCCACCTTGAGCCTCAATTGCAGTCTGTAATTCACCTCTATTCTTAAACTCTGTTAACTTGCCTGTAACGCAAACTGTGATGCCATTAAGAGTTAAGTCTGTATTACTCGCTTCTGGGACATCTTCTACATTCATAAAATCATAATATAATTTAGTAGCATATCTATCATAATTATATTCTAACAAACTACTAGATTTTTCGGGTCCAAAACCATCCCATTGTGAGAAATCAAATTGATTATCAACTAATGTTAATAATTCTGCATAAGTTTTAATATGTTTGCAAATTTCTTTAGCAACATTTAAACCAATTAATGGAATACCAATAGCAGAAATAAAATTTGGTAATGAACATTTACGAGATTCTTCAATCGCATTTAAGATATTAGCTACTGACTTTTCACCAAAACCAGGCATATGTGCCCAAGCAACTTTATGGTCTTTTAACTTGTAAATATCATACGGAGTAGAAATCCATTCATTGTCAATTAACTTCTCTAAAGTTGCTTTTGAAAGACCTTTAATATCTAATCCTTTTTTACCACAGAAATGATCTAATTGATTAATTAATTTACCATCACAATTTGGATTAGTACAAATTAATGTTTTTACACCATCTGCAGATATGGAGATTGCGGTTGGTGCTCCACAGATCGGACAAACCTGGGGGATACCGATCGGTTCACCCTCGGCCGCAGTATCAGCTTCCAAAATCTGAGGAATGATTAAATTAGCTTTAAAAATCCTTACATTTTGTCCAACTACTGGATTTTTTAGAACATTTTCCATAACACTCAAGTTATGTAAACTTGCTCTCTCAACAATAGAACCATCTAGTTCTACTGGAGTAAATACCGCAACAGGAGTTAATACTCCAGTTCTACCCATAGTCCAATCAATATTCTGTAATTCAGAATCTACAACTTCGACTTCTGGTTTCCAAGCAATACCATTTTTAAAATGATGACTTGTTGCACCTAATGATTTACCATATTCAATATCATCATATTTCCAAACAATACCATCACATGGATAATTGTCATAACTCAAAAGAGCATTATTAATATTACTTAAATCATCAATTGTTGTTATAGAAGAAACAGTATGATATTTAACAACCTCAAATCCAATATTATCTGCTTCATGAAGATTTTTTGATAACGTTCCATAAGAGCCACCCTCAATGACATCCCAAAGAACAAATGATAATCTACGTCTTTTTACAAAAGACATATCTAAAACATTCAATGCCCCGGCCGCAGCATTACGAGGATTTTTAAACTCGCCATTTTTATTAACTAATTCAAAATCTGAATATTTAATAATAGCTTCGCCATCAACAATATACTCTCTCCAAATTGGAATTGTTAATGGAACATTCAAAAAATGTTTAACATGCTCAGTAATATCAGTACCCTGATATCCATTACCTCTAGTGTTAGCAGAAACTAACTTACCCTCATTATATTTTAAACGAACAGATAGTCCGTCCAGTTTAATCATAGCAAGAACTTCTTTATCTCTTACAAAAGATTTAATTTCCGCAATTTCATGACACTTGTCTAAACTTAACATTGGTTTAGGTGTAATATCAACCTTTGTTAAGCCTGGTAATACCGGTGCTCCAACAGAATAGTTAGGACTGCCAGAGTAAATGCATCCAGTTTTTTCTTCTAAATCATGGAGCATTTCACATTTTAAATCATACTCTTGGTCACTCATAATAGGAGTATCAGTATTATAGTATGCATAACTTGCCTTATTTAAATCTTCTACAAGACCTAAAAGAACAAAAATATCATACTCCATAATTAACTATGATATTCTGATTTGACTAACCAGAATTTCTTTCTCCCATCTTTAAACATTACCGCATGGTCATCATACCAACCTCTATCCATTTTTTCAATGGCAGCCTGAGCTTCATCTTGATTTTTAAAAACTAAATCTCTATGGAAATGCATATTACCATGATAACCACTAGATTCCTGAGGGTCATATGCCCATGTATTTAAATCTTTTAAAATCTGCTTTTCGGATTTACTACAATGATATACTGTATAATTAATGTTATGCATAATACATTACTCCTTTACATATTTATTATAACATATTTTTTATAAAAAGAAAAGGTATATATTTTTATACCTTTTCTAATGCATCTTTTAACTCTTTTAATGGTATATAATACTCTAGCAACATTCTGTCATCTTCATCACTATCACGATAAGGAAAGAATGGAATTCGAAGTATTAAATTGTTGTCTGTAATTTCATGAGAAGGATATAGTTTATCAAAAGCAGTCCCAGTAAATTGTTCAACTTTTACAATATTGATCATATATTACACCTTTGAGACTGATTGAATCCTGTCTTTAATAGCAATATTACCTGCGGCCTGGCGTCCTAAAAGCGGAATATCACTAGCTGAAATGCAGATTGATTTAGATAATCCAATTACAAGAACCGAGTCTGTGTCATCAACAAGAGCGGCCGCCGCAATATCATCACCTTTATGACAAGTTACGCCTTTACCAGCTCTACGCTGAATAACCAACTCTGTTGGAGCGATCTTTTTAACTAACCCGCCAACAGTAAATACAGCTAAGTTATCGTTACCATTTCTAACAACCAAAGAAGTAATTACTTCATCACCATCATTTAATGTAATACCCTTAACTCCAGAAGTCGCTCTAGAAGTTGGAGTAATTTCACTTGAATTAAACTTAATACACATACCTTTTTTGGTGAGAATCATTAATGGCTCATCTTTAATTAATGAAACATTAACTAATGCATCATCATCTCTTAAGCTAATTGCGGCGATACCTGTTTTCTTCTTAGTCTTCGTATATTCATCCAAGGAAGTCTTTTTAACTAAGCCCTGTTTTGTTGTGAATAATACATATTTTGCATCTGTATCTTTATAAATTGAATATATAACAGACGGAATTTCATTATTATCCATCTGAATAAGTGTTTTAATTGGGACGCCTTTTGTAGTATTAGTACCTTCTGGGATATCATTAACTGGCAATCTATACATATTACCCTTGTTAGAGAAAATCATCATTGAATCAACGGTGTTTGTTCTAATAACAGAGTTAACAATATCATCAGTAGTTTTTACACCCTTGCCGCCTCTACGCTGTGTGCGGAAGGAGGTTGCCGGAATACGCTTAATTAAACCAGAATCTGTCATAATTACAACAACTTTTTCTGGTTCAACATATGCGACTTCCTTATCTTCTTTTTTAACAGAAATCTGTGTTAATTCAGTACGACGAGCATCGCCATATTTCTTAACAATAGCGGCTAAATTATCCTTAATAGTTTGGAACTGCTTATCTGGAGAATTAAGCCAAATATTAATATTACCAATTGTAGTTAAAAGTTCTTTATGTTCATTTTGAACTTCAACTTTTTCCAAATTAGCCAAACTACTTAATCTCATTGCTAAGATCGCTTTAGCTTGAGCTTCTGTGAATTTGTACTGGGTTTGTAACGCAGTATTAGCTGCAGCCGCAGATGCACTCTTTTTAATTAATGCAATAATATTGTCAATATCTTCAAGTGCTTTTAATAAACCCTCAACGATTTCTAATCTTGCTTTAGCTTTATTTAACTCAAAATTCTTAACATTCTTTAAGCACTCCAAGTTATAATCAACATAAATTTTACAGCAATCTTTAAGATTTAACTCTGTTGGAGTTTTACTAACAAGTGCTACTTGATTATAAGAGAAACTGGATTGTAAACTTGTTTTTGCAAATAAATTATTTACAATATATCCAATATCTCTATCACATTCAATAACAATTCTAACACCTTTTTTATTAGTTTCATCATGAACATCTACAATACCTTCAATCTCTTCAGCAAGAGCACCAATTTCATTCATAATGGTTTCAACAGAAACTCCATAAGGGATTTCGTAGAAAACAATATGATTTTTCTTTTCAATAGTATACTTACCACGGACTTTAACAGTACCATGACCAGTTTTCATAATTGATGGAATATCGTCTTTATTGATGACTACTCCGCCAGTTGGAAAATCTGGGCCTGGTAGCGTTGGTTCTTTACCGTCAATATAATCATTAATAGCTTGAGCTACTTCCCTTAAATTATGAGGTGCCCAAGAACAAGCCATTGCAACACCAATACCACTATTTGGATTACATAATAAATTAGGGAATATAGATGGTAAGGATACCGGCTCTTCCATAGTTTCATCATAGTTAGGAATAAAAGCTACCGCATTTTTCTTAATTCCATCCAAAAGTCCATCTTCAGCAATTTTGGCTAATCTTGCTTCTGTATAACGTGCTGCAGCAGGTCCATCACCTACAATATTACCATTATTACCATGCCAATCAATTAATGGATAACGCATAATCCAATCCTGAGATAAACGAGCCATTGCCCCATAGATTGAACTATCACCATGCGGATGAAGTTTACCCATTACGTCACCAACAATACGAGCTGCCTTAACATGCGGTTTTGAAGATGAACGTCCTTCAATAAGGCATGAATATAAAATACGCTTTGCTACTGGTTTTAAACCATCTACTGCGGACGGGATAGCCCGATCGGTGTTAACGGCAACCGCATACTCAATGAAGTTTGTATGTAATTCATTATAAATATCATTATTCTGCATTATACAAACCTCCTTCTTCACTATGATTCTTAATATATTCTTTTCTTAAACTCGCACTCGAACCCATTAAAGTTTCAAATAATTCATCCGCTTTTTGGACATCTTCGATAGTGATTTGTTTAATGATTCGATTATTTGGATCAGTCAATGTCTCTTCTGTTTCTTCAACAGACATTTCCCCAAGACCCTTTAATCTATTAACCTGATACTTGCCATCTTTATGAGTTGCCTTGAATCCCTCTAAAGCAATATCATCTTTTAAATATTTATATCCTTTATTACCTCCAAGAGTGATCTTATATAGTGGTGGTACACCAGCATAAATATATCCATCTTGGATTAATTGCGGACAGAAGTTCCAAATAAATGTGTAAAACAAGTTTTTAATATGGCTACCATCAACATCAGCATCAGATTCAATAATAATCTTGCCATATCTTAAATCTTCTGGTTTGTAAGTAATTTTCATTGTTTTTGTATCTACTGTTAAACCAAAAGCGTCAATCATAGTCATAATTTCGGCATTTTTCTGAATTTTATCTAAAGTTGCTTTTTGAGTATTAAGAATCTTACCTCTTACTGGCATAACTGCTTGGAATGAATTATCTCTTGCAAGTTTAAGGTTACCAGATGCACTATCACCCTCTGTAATATAAATCTCACAATCTTTACGAGGTTTACCCTTACAATCCGCAAGTTTAGAGTCAAATTTTAATGCTTTTTCTTTTTTCTTAACTTGTGCCCTGGCATTATCGCGAGCCTTTTTAGCAGCCTCTCTCGCTTTGCGTGCGTTAATGGCTTTATCCGCGATTAATTTAACTTCTTTTTCATTACTAATCATCCAAGAGTTTAGAGCATCAATGATAGCTCTTGTAAAAGGTCCCATATCAATCTTTGTGATACGAGATTTAACCTGAGCATCATATGCTACTCCTGGTGCAGTAATATTAAATATAACATACAGACCCTCTTGTAAATCATCGCCTGTAAGATTTTCATCTTTATCTTTTAACCATTTTTTATCCTTAAAGAACTTATTAAACTCTCTTGTCAAAATGGTTTTAACTTGAGTAATATGTTGCCCTGATTCTGTTAATCCAGTATTGACATATGGAATAATTGTTGAGCCATAAGATGAGGTATATGTCATTACCATATCCATTTTATTTTTGCCATCAACAAAATTCATTATCAATCTATTATCAATTAATTCTTTATCCTTAACCGCTTCATCTACTAAGTCATTAATACCATTTTTAGATACGAAGCTTTCAACAACTCCATTGTTATCTAAATTAATAGTTAATCCAGGGCATAAAGCAGTAATTGTTTTACATAAAGTTTTAATTTTCCCAATTTCAACTTCAGTATGAATAAAAAATTCTTCAGAAGGCTGCCAAGATACTAAAGTTCCAGAAGGATCTGTTGATTTACCAGAATTTCTTTTATCAAATACGCCCTCTTTAAAATATACAGTTTCAAATTGTTTATCTCTGTATGTGGTTACTGTTAGCCAATGTGAAAGATATGTGGTAATTTTACTACCAATACCGAAAGAACCTAAAGAGGTCCCCTCATATGTTCCATCTTCTCTATATTTTCCCGAAGTATTAAGAACACTAAAGGCTGCTTCTAAAATAGATTTGCCATCATCTCTAAAAGAATTAGGAATAAAACCTTGTCCGTAATCTCGAACAGTTACTATATCTTTATTAATTTTTAAATCAATCTGATTACCATGACCTAATCTATATTCATCAATTGAGTTAGAAATAATCTCAATCAAAAGTTGAGTTGAGTATGTAGTATCACCACAATAGACTCCAGGCCTTAATCGAGTAAATTCAAGTGGAGATAATGATTCAATACTGGTCTCATCATATAAGTTATTCTTCGCTGTCATCAATATCTACCTCAATTGGAACGCAATAATTTCTACCAGCTTTTTCATTTATTTTACTGGCGCAATCTTTACAATAGTAACCAATCCAGCCTCTCGTCATATGAGTTGCTGGCATACCACAATTAGCACAAATATGCTCGCTTAAATCCTCATATTTAGAAACTATTTTATGAATACGAGGACTGCGGCCACTATCATACCAACGTAATGAACCATACTTTTCTTTAACTTGTTCTACATGGTAATTTTTTGGATCAATTCCATCTAATTTTAATGCTTGAAGGATTTCTTCACACATTTGTTCTCCAAAAGTATAATTCCAACCATCCGGCATATCGTCTAATTGAGTAAAAGAATAATCGTAATGTTCGTCCCATAATTTATTTTTTTCAGCATCTAACCACATTGAACCATGATTAATACTATCATGCGGGTGAAGCCAAGGATATTTTTCAATTAATTCTTTATTTTGAGAAATAGTTCGTCTTAAATGACTCATGACCCACTACCTCCTTTACATATTTTTTTTCAAGACAAATTCGATAATAAGGAATACCATTATCTGGATAAAACATAACATTTCCATAAGAATTAACATCTGTAGCGAATCCTTTAATATTTTTCATTTCTGGTCTATAATTATAGTTATTACCAACAATCATTCGTTTCATATAGATACTCCTTTCATACATAATTATTATATCAAAAATAATAAAAAATGTCAAGATTTTTTATCCTGACATAGTTTTTATCATTGGATTACTTTTTTATTCACTAAAATCTAATTCTGAATTGTAGGAGTTAGTATTCCAGTAGCTAACTTGTCGGCTATTTCATTACCTTCAATACCAATATGACCAGAGCATTTAATTAAATTAATATAATGATTACCATCGTTTAATAACTTGTATCCATATTGTATTAAATCCAGGTTCTCTACCTCTTTACCACCCGGTCTTTGCCAATTATTACGTTCCCAGCTTTGTGCCCAAACAGTAAGAGCCATTAAAGCATATTGTGAATCTGTATAGACATCCGGCTGCTCCCAAGGGTCTTGAGTTCCATATTTTTCAATAACTTTGATAATAGCTGATAGTTCCATTCTATTATTAGTTGTATTGTTAACTTGTTCTGAATACATATCTATAATATCGCCCAGTTCATTATATACAACAAAACCAAAACCGCCTATATTGTCAGCTCCTTTAGTATTATTAATTCTTGTAGATCCATCGCACCATATGGTATACATTTATATCTCCTTTTTTCACTGTAATCGTTGTTTTGTAACCGGGTCAATTCCGCTTGTTTTAGTTTTACCATTTAAAGCATTATATAATGCAGCATTTGATATGTTATACGTCTTTGCGGCAACAGAAACAGATGGAAAAATTTCTCCAGTAGTAATACATTTAACCTTATATTTAGGTGGATTAGGTTTGTAGGATAGTTTATTTGGATATCAGCATCGTTTAGAACTTTCGCTTTTATTAATTTTATGATATTTTTTAGAATTGCCCACAATAATTGCTTCAGGAAATATCGTTTTTCAAGTGTAACCTTGGATGATTTTTTTAAAAGCACTATAACTAATTTTATTTTTATAGTCTTGATAGATATCCCAAGCTGGTTCTAAATTATAAACACGTTGTCTAATATTATAAACATTTTGTTCTGTTAATTTTGCTTGCGGATTTAATTCTCCAATTAAGCTTGGTCCAGTTTCTCCCCCTAATGTTTCATTATAGCCATCTTTATAACTATTATAATATTTAATCCAATATCGCTCTCTTTCAAAACGTAACTTTTCATCAGTAATTTCTTCTACTATTGAAAAAGAAAAATTTTCAATACCATATTTTCGAAAAGCTCTGTGAATTGTATAATTATATTGAACTTGAGTGTTATCAAAAGTTTCAAATTTATGGTGATATCATCTGTTTTCTATATTTTTTGAACATCCAATATAAACTTTATGATTAATATTATTTTCTATTTTATAAATTCCGGCTGTCATTAAAAACTCCTTTTTGTTTTTGTTGTTTTTGAGCGATTGTGGTAATAAAATTGTATCGAAAATTTTTTTGTTTGTCAAATTTGTGGCTGGCGGTTTAACCGATCGGATTTAGCTGCGGCCGCACAAAACTTTTAACATTTTCTATACTATACCCGTATTGTGCAAGCCATTTTGCGGCATCGACTCGATATGGATAACATTCAGAGCAATCAATAATATGACTAGAATCTCAACCATAATAATCGCAAATTTTGCGGCATAAAAACTGCAATTTTAATAGTACCCCGCCCGCATATGTTTCATCATTGTTACATTCGCAGATAAAGATATGAATATAATTATCATTTCAAGTTTTCATATCTTCTGGATGGGCTTGTACAATACCAATTTCATTGTTATTAAGTTTACCAACAAAATAATGAAAATTAAAACTACGATGGCTATGGTTAAAATCATTGCCGATAAAAACCGTATGCCCTATTACTGATTCCAAATATTTATATTGTAAATCAGTTTTTGTAGGTTGAATATATGATTTTAAATATGCATTATTAGTTCCAGAAGAATGAATCATAATTCCTATTGGATCTTGATATCTGTTTAATGCATATTGTGTGCTATTAGTTGCTCAGCACTTTACGATCTCTTGATTTTCTAATTTTTGCATGGCACTCATCCTTATCTCTAATATATTCATATAAATCTAATTTTAAAACTGCTAATTGGTGTTTAGCAATTTCTAAATCATTATTTAATAAATTAATATGATGAAAAAGCCGTTTAGCTTCATATGACTTAGGATTAAAATGATTGCTATATTTCATAGAGTAATATAATTGCTTTAAAGCTGTTAACTGAATCTTTAAATCATCTCTATATGTTTTAGCAGCACTAATTTGTGCACGCATTTCTGCGATAGTGCCACCGATCAATGCACTTTCAAAATCCCGATCTTCATCAGCACAATGTGCTTCACCTTTAAAAACACGACCAAGAGAGTCTACCACTGTGCAAGTCGCATAACCATTTTCGTATGTAAAAATAGGCTGTTTTTTCATAGTACAAACCTCCTCATATTTATTATAACAAAAAATAAAAAATAACGCCAAAAAGGCCGGTCGGAAAACCAGCTTTTGTAAAGAAATATTTAAATGGGGTTATTTATTTGGGCGGACTGCGGTTGCCGATCTGAGCGGAGATTATCTCTGGATCTGGCAGTGCCCTATATTCGGCAGCCGCATCCGGTCCCCATTCCCAGGCCGCAATCATTGTACACAAAAACACAAATAACCATACAAAAAATAAGATAAAGAATAAAATCATTAATTACCTCTGTTATTTATATCACTAAGTATCTTCTCTATTGAAACAGGATAACCATCATGTGCATCTACCGCAACATTATAAATATGGTATTCTGGAAATTGAAAAATCTCTTTACTATGAGTATGCCCCGATATGTTATATCGCTTCTTAGGAGTAGCAGTGCTAGATACCATACTTGGATAATGACTTAAAAAGAAAGTCCATTTACCAGCCTTAATACTATCTGCATAACAAACATCAACTACATTCCAAGCCTGCTGGTATAATAAAACTCGTTCATCGGTATCATGATTTCCCAAAATGATATGAATATTACCTTTAAGATTTTGTAAAATATCCATCCCAGTATCATTATCATTAAGCATAACATCACCAAGATGATATACTTCATCATCTATATTTACGACGCTATTCCACTTTTGGATAAAATCTTTGTTCATATCATATATATTAGCATAACCACGAGGGACATACAAAAAATCTTTATCATGGCAAAAATGCGTATCACTAATAAAATATATCACTACATATGTTCCTCCTCAAATAAACCATTATTAAACTTCCTAAAAAATCGTTTAACATCTTTTTCGTCATAACATTCATAATGATTGACTTCAGTTTTGCAATAAGGACAATATAACTTCTTTAAATGACCTCGACCTCGTTGCGATGCTTGATTACGCCAAACATTTAAACCTCGATTACCACAATGGGTACAATAAAACTCATGACATTCTAACTGTGCCATACAATAAAATCACCTTACCTTTCATTATTATTATATCAAAAAATTAAAAAATTTTCAAATAAACCTCAAAGAGGCTTGGTAGTTAGCTATTTTTTGATAATAATTCCAGTTAATATGCCAATTGTTAGACCAACAGAAAAAGCCACAATACTAGAAATTATAATATATTTACGAGTATCCTGTTGCTGTTTTTGAATTTTATATTCTATTAATTTAATTTTTTGCTGTTCCAAGCGAGCTTTATAATCTGCAATCATCTGTTCTGAACGGTCCATATCTATTACCTCCTATATATATATTATAACATATATTTATATATAAAAAAAATAGGGAGACATAAGTCTCCCTATTAAAGATCGGCAATTTCTGCTCTAAACATATTTGCACGAGCAGGATTTCTTAATTTACGCATCGCTTTAGCTTCAATCTGTCGAGCACGTTCTCTAGTAACACCAATAGCCTTACCAATATCTTCAAGTGTTTTACCAACACCATCATCGAAGCCAAAACGCATTAAGATAACAGTTTTTTCTCTATCAGATAATGAGCTTAATAAATCCATAACTGCATCTTTTTTCATATTTTCTTTAGCAATTTGTTCTGGAGTTTTCATATTTAAATCCGGAATAATCTCGGTTAAATCACCATCTTCATCATCTCCAATAGGCTTGTCTAAAGAAATTGGATTAACATATGAGTTAAGATATAACTGGACCTTATCGACCGTTAAATCAGTTTCTTTAGCGATTTCATCTAAAGTGGGTTCTCTATGCAATGACTGCGCCAGGGTGGTTTTTGCCTTATTAATTTTGCTCATCGCTTCAACAACATGAACCGGAGTACGAATCAATCTACTCTGGTCTGCGATCGCGCGTGAAATCGCCTGCCGCACCCAATATGTTGCATATGTAGAAAATTTAAAGCCTTTTGTATAATCATATCGGTCTGCGGCTTTAAGCAATCCCATATTACCCTCCTGGATTAAATCAAGGAAAGATAACGGGCTTTTACCGATGTATTTTTTAGCAATAGAAGCAACAAGTCTTAAGTTAGATTCAACAAGTTTATTTTTAGCATCGGCATCACCATCAGCAATACGTTTTGCTAAATACAATTCCTGCTCCGGGCTAAGAAGCGGGATAGTATGAATCTGTCTCATATAAATCGTAACTGAATTGCTTGTGCTTGAGAATTTTAAATCATCATTGGAATCTTCATCAAAATCAGATAAAGCAATTTCAATACCTTTATCATAAAGATATTCATATGCTTTTTCAATATCTTCATCTTCGGTAAAAGTATCAGTAATTACTGAATCCTGAATTACACCATTCGTAGCTTTTGCAACTAACTGTTCAATCGTTTTTTCAAATTCCATTTTCAAAATCCTCTTTTCTTACTTTCTATAATAATTATAACAAATTTTTTATAAAAAATCAACAAATGGAACATTTACCTAAAATTTTTGCTATGGGCGGAAAATCAGCAGCAACGACCGCTGACGCTGGCTAA
>Ga0326511_10000196_pt1 | contig 50255 bp, 54 predicted proteins | sample 0_2496_0518_D_FD_203701 | JGI IMG/M metagenome (GOLD analysis project Ga0326511, IMG submission 203701) | Bovine rumen microbial communities from UC Davis, California, United States - 0_2496_0518 | ecosystem: Host-associated > Mammals > Digestive system > Stomach > Rumen | place: USA... | reverse complement strand
TGTCCGTCGCGGGCGTGTTGATAGTGAACAACGCCCTGCTCCGAACTATGATAACGCACGGATGCCTGCCAAGCAGGACACCATACCCATTAATAATGCAAACTCTATCATACTCAGTCCTCCACTACTTTAACGTTAATACTTGCAGGACATAATGCTGCTGCCTGCTTTACGTTCTCTACTACGTCGTACATTACGACGATTCCGTCAAAATACAACTTTGCCATGATGATTTAATGTTTTTAGATTAATACATATTCCTGCTTTTGCGCATTTATTCCCTATACCAATTGTCTATAAAACGCTTTGCCTCCCTGAGTGTGCCAAAACGCTGCCACTCGAGTGCTTTCACGTAATACCACTTTTCTGCGTCACGATAAATATCTATGCCGTCATAGGTCGTGCTATACGTCACATCAACTTTATCGTAGCCCTGCTGCCACCTATTAAAGCAGTCGACTGCCTGCGGTACGTTAATAGTCATAATGATGCCTCCTATATGTTTTATGATTAATACTATAATGATACTTAATACATGCTCCTGCTTTTGCACACCTTTGTTATGTAACTATTCTCAAAGCGCATAGTACGTACATAAGTGCTGCACGTGCCAGCCTGCTCAGTGCTGAATCTGTTACGCACACGCTTTTGTGTACGCTCGCGCTTGCACTGCTCGAATATTGCACGCTCCATGTCTAAACACTCCATGCGCTTATTATATGATGCCTGCTTTCGCTGGTTGACGTTATAAATAGCCTGCTCACGTAACAAACTTTGTGGAACACTGCTGCATAAATCTTTTAACGTTGCCATAATCTTCTTTTTTTTGTTTCTTGGTATGCGTATGCTCCGACGATTTACTTTGTGCCGTTCCTTGAACTCCCCACAGTCGTATATTTCTGCGAGGCTTACCCGTGGCCACTCCAGCACAATACACACGCACACTTTTTGCTCCAAAAAAGTTTATTTGCGCTACCAAACTATTTAAAAAGGTCATACCTTTGCTTTTTTTGCCGTTATATTCTATCATATCAGTTACACCGGTTAACGTCATACCAAATAGGTACGCGGAACGTCATGCATAACGCACAATATACGCCCGTCACGCTGATAGTGATTTTTTTCAAAAAGCCAAATTAATTACGCCGTTTGCTTACTTTAAAAGGTATAAAGATAGTGCACGCCCTTTGCGTTAAATCGCCCTATCTTTTGCGCCCTTTGCGCTTTTCCTTAAATTTTTGCGCCCTTTGTGCGCCCTTTGTGGGTGCAAAGGTACGTTAAAACACTATTTAACGCCCTTATTTTGTAGGCTGCAATATTTTCGCAATCACGCCCTTAAAACGCCCTTAAAAGCTATTTTAATACGTTTGCAGCCCTTTGTGGAGATTATGCCACATTTGCATATTTTTCCTTTAATGCAACTAATTTATCTGCTAAATCAATTTCCGTGATACGCCCTGAATTATAGTCTAAAATTACGCCCTTTTTGGCCTTTTCATACTCCTTTGTACTATCTTTTGCGGCCTTTTCTGACTCTTTTGCAGCCTTTTCGCTTGCAATAATGTCTACCTTTGCTACCTTTGCGAAAGCGTTAAAAATGCCGTTAATTGTCAGCGAAATAGGTACACATATGTATAAATCGCCCTTTTCATTTTCGACAATTTCGCGCCCTTTGTCATCAGTGTATATCATTACAGATAGATTGTTAATGTCGTAATAATCTGCAAATAAATCGCCCTTTTCGCCCTTAAAAGGTGATAATGTACAAAAACGCCCGAAGCTATCTTTCTCAAACAGGCAAACGTCGAAAGCATATCTGTTTGCGTGCATACCTTTACATACCTTTGCAACCTTTTTTAAATTTTCTGGTTTAATGTCACAATTAGTTACTTTTGAAAAATCGCCCTTTGCGGCCTTATTTAACAAATTAATCACTACAAATGGGTTATTAAAAGTACCCTTAATTTCTACCTTTGCGCCCTTAACTATTCCGTTAAACTCCTTTGCGCTAAAAACATTATTTGCCATAATTTTTAAATGTTTAAATGATTAATACTATTTTCTTTTGCTCTTCATTTCTGAATTGCGATGCAAAGGTACGGCGATATTTTGATATTTGCAAGAAATAATATGTTTTTAACACTTTGCACGGAAATGTCAGTAAATAGGCGATTTTTGTGTTAAAATTGCAATAAAAATATGTTAATCTAATTAATTAATTACTTTATTATATTATTATAACTATCTGATAATCAGTTATTTATATATAATTTAATATATAATCTATTATGTAGACTATTTCTAAATTGATTAATTATTTACAATTTATATATTATACATTATATATATAAATAAATAATATATTTTTATATTTATATAACTTAATATTATAATAACAATTTTAAGTTTATTCTTTTTTTTTAATAATATATTCTATTATGCAAAGATACGGATAATTGTTTATTGGCATAATAATATACTTATTTAAATTAATGTACCAAATTAATATGTTTTCCAATTTTAGCGTTTTTCAGTTTTTCAGTATCTGAAAATAAGCATCCGCAAAAACGCTATTTTTTGTAAATGAACACACACAAACAATATAAAAGCGGGTGCAAAGGTAGGAAATAAAAGCGGGTGCAAAGTATTGAAACACCAAAACAAAAAAGATAGACGGGAGGGAGGGTAAAAGCGCAGCCGAATAGTATGGTGCAAACACCCTGTTTTTAAAAAAAAGAAAATCTGAAAACGAAAAAGAAAAATTTTAAAAAACGAAAAAAGAAAAAATCAGCGTATAAAAGTCCAGAATCAGTAATTTTGTGTCTTGTGTGATGGTGTGTGATGTAGTACGATTCGTTTTAAGGCGCTTTTTAGGCTTTCTGGCGGGTTTTTACCCATTCGCCTTACAACTTATCCACTTTGATAAAATTCGGGGCTTAAAATGGCTTAAAAATGCGTTTTTGTTATTCTGGCATAAGAATTATTATGCTTTTGCGGTACAATAAAAGGGGTTTTGCGAAAGTTACGCGCGTGCGCATGTGTGTATATAATAAATATACTTATTTAATAAGTGTACTTTTCAATGTGTATTCTTATTTAAATTAGTTAAACTTATTAATAAGTGTTAATGTTTTATTGTTTTTGCTTAGAATATATATAACTTTGCACCAAGTTTAACGTAAAACAAAAGAATTTATATGGAAGCAAAAGATTTAATGATTGGCGACTGGGTATATAACACCCACAACCAGCAACCAGAGCAAGTGTGCGAAATCATGGAGCGTATGGTGATGCTGTCCTACAACGACCTGTACGACTACGACGAAATTGAGTCTATTCCTCTTACTCAAGATATTCTTAAAAATAACGGTTTTAATGTTGTGCAATATTCTGACGGTGATTATTATGCAGATATTATGTTTGAAGACCAAGGTCGGCGCGTCGAAGTTGAGTATAGGTATGGTGTTGATATTGATGTATGTGTGATAGACCACAATAACACGTCTCTTCTTTCTCGCGTAGACACACAGGTTAGATACATTCATGAATTGCAGAATCTCTTTAGAATTATGCAAATCAACAAAGAAATTGTATTTTAGTTTCACTTAAACCATAGAATTATGAACAGTTTTTTGGATGGTGTAAGAAGTTTGATAGATGCCCACAACGACAAATTGAATGAGTTGACTATGAAATCAACCGTTGGCATGAGTATCGAAAAAATAGCGCAGTCTATTAAGGATGGAGGTCGTGAAATTGCTGCCAATCTCCGTAGACGCGGAATAAATGTAGATTATTAACTATAAAAACAAAAGAATTTATTAAGTTATTATGATGAATAATGTTAATGACATTCCGCATGAATTAATGTCAAAGATGCGTGAGTCTTTTGAGGCCGAACCCAAGATACGTGAGTTGCGTGTTCAGCAGCAGATGATGATGCGTACAGGCAGGTATGGTGTAGCTTTGGATTTGGCCAAGCGTATAGAGATGTTGTTCAACCGTGTTGTGTATGAGTATCTTGACAATGCGGAGAACGAGGTGCGTCAGGTGGAGGTTGCGACGTTGGACATTCCTTTAAAGGACAAGGAGGAGTTGATGAAGCGTCTGTTGGTGTGTTTCATGTGTGCAGACATCATTGAGTCTTCTGTCATTGACATGGATGACATTTTGCATCGTTATGACAAAGACACTTACATGGAGATGTTCAACGACATACGTCAGGTGATGTCGATGGCGAAGGAGAAGTTGCGTTACATGCAGGAGAACAGTGGTTACATGAAAGACCTTGTATGGGGTGAGAAGTGTGATGATATGTATGCGATGATGGTCAGTAAGGCAGGTTCTATCATGCGTAAGATGAAGAGTGACCCGAATTATGGGAAGAATGGTGAAAAGTTCAATAAGTGAAATAAAGCCTTTCTAAGCGCGTTGAAAGTCCTTTGTGGTAACTTATACCGCTTTGGCATTGAAATGCGCCCTACGGGCTTAAAAAGTGGAAAAAACAACGTTTAACGATAAACATTAAGGATTATGATTAACAGAGAGTATGAAAATGTTGCTCCTTGGAAGAAGGAGTTGTCGAGGAAGATTGGTTTGTTTGGTCTTAGTGATTTGCGCAAACTTGCCCCTATCGGGGATTTGGGCTACGAGAACGGCTGGTACTGGGACTATATGGGTCGCAAGGGCTGGTTTTTCGGCGACATGGAGAAGGCTATTATGCGTGCTTTTCATGAGCAGGGCTTTAAGTTTGACAAAGGTTGGAGTACTGGCTACCGCAATACAGACCACCACAGTCTATGTACGGAGTTGGGTTTATCTTACAGTGTTGACAGCGGTGATTAATATGTGTATTGTTAAGAAAGTTGGCTTTGGTGGCTGGGATGGTGAGTCGTGGACGAGTTATCTTGTCTTTGGCAGGTTCTGGGTTCACGTCAATCGTCGCCGCCGATGGCCTTTTGTTAGTTTCAAGTGGATTCCGTTTTAAAAATTTAATTATATAGTTATGGATATTACAGGTACAGTTATTCAGATTCTGCCCGAACAGCGTTTCAATGGCAAGAATGGTGAGGTAGTGAAGAATCAGTTTGTCATCGAGCATGGTATGCAGTACAAGAAGAAAGCCGTTTTCGGTGTTCTTGGCGAGGACAAGTGGAAACAGATGAATGTTGTTCAGGGTGCGGACGTTCAGGTGTCTTTTGATGTTGATGCCCGTGAGTGGAACGGCAAGTGGTTTGGTGAGTTGCTGGCGTGGCGTGTGCAGAATGTCAATGGTCAGCAGCAGGCATCCGCAAGTGCAATACCGTCGCCAGCACCGCAGCCACAGGTTCAGCAGAATGATGCGAATACGGATGACGATTCGTTACCTTTTTAAAGGAAGTTAAAAATTTGGATATTACAAAAAGTTTTTGTATCTTTGCATCGTAAATAAAGGATTGGTCGAGAATCCTAACACGAAACACTTAATTCCCTTGTAAGTAGGTGTATGCTCGACCCATACACCGAACACTTGGGAGTTTTGATTTTATGAAAGAAGAAAATACAAAGGTTTGCTTTAAGTGTGGTAGGGAATTGCCGTTGAGTGAATTTTATAAACACCCTCGTATGGCTGACGGACATTTAAACAAGTGCAAGGATTGCGCCAAGCATGATGTTATGAAAGATTATGATAGAAAATCAAAAGACGAGTCTTGGATTAAAAAGGAACGCAATCGAGGAAGAGAAAAGTATCATAGGCTTGGCTACAAGGATAGGGATTTTAACAACAAAACAAGGCGAGATTTTCATGCGTCTGGAAGCGTGCAACGCTGTCTTAGAAATCTTGGGATAGACAAACATGGAAAGGAAGCCCACCACTGGAATTACAACAAGCCAAGGTCTATCATTCTTTTATCGCCAAAGGCGCATCATAGATTACACAAGTATGTGAAGGCGAATAGAGAGGATAAGTATTTGTACACTCTTGATGGCGTATGCCTTGACACAGAAGATAAGACGCTAAAATACTACAAAGAAGTATTAAGCAAATACGAAGATTTGAAAGAAGATTTAAAAATTATAAACTTTTAGGATATGTCGAAACAACGTAACGAAACTCTTCAAGCCTTGTGCCGTGACTACCTATCGCGGTTGCGGTACATGGCTAAGAAGCACGGAATAGATGTGGATGCGATTATTCGTGCCAACAAACGGAATGAATGTGAAGCCACCAACAAAGAAGTAGAAATGCTTGCACGTTGCGTTGATGATGAACGTGTTTCAAGAACGGATATTCCAAAGATTCTTGGCGAGTCGTACCGTCAGAGCGAAAGCAGCGGTGTGTTTGACAAGATAAAGAAGCTGCGTCGCGTCGGTATCTATTCAAAGGTTAGTGCATTGTTATTCAAAAGTAAACATCATTTAACTTAAAAACGATTAAATTATTTGGAAACAAAGAAAATTGGTTGTATCTTTGCACAAGAAAATTGCACCAAGCGTTGCCTGCTACATTAAACGCAAAGGTGATTAGGATATTAACGTTAAACAACTTTTTTTGGATAACGGGTGATATGAATCGGAGTAGCAGCCGAGGAGTATTGCCCGTTTGATTTAAAACTGCTACAATATGAATTATGATGATTATTTTGTCGTTCAAGCAAGAATGGTTATTGAACTTGGACTTAGTGGGAACAGACTATTGATATATGCTCTTATTCATGGTTTTTGTAAAGACGGGAACAATGAGTTTATTGGTAGTATTAACTACTTATGCGATTGGACTAACTTATCAAGGAACACCGTTATATCAACATTAAAGTCGTTGGTTGATGACAAATTGCTGAAAAAAAGAGAATATATTGTTAATGGTGTAAGATATTGTGCCTATAGTATGGGTGATTACGGAAAGTTACCACCGTTAGTACATTCTATTGGGGGCAGTGCAAAAATTGCACCACCAGTGCAAAACAAGGATGGAGGTAGTGCAAAAATTGCACCCAATAATATAAAAGATAATATAGATGAAAGAATAGAAGATACTATCATATCTTCTAAGAAAGAAAAAAGATTTATCAAGCCTACGATACAGGAGATACAGACACATATCCTTGAAAAAGGGTACACGTTTGATGCGGAGGCTTTCTATGCTTTCTATGAAAGTAACGGATGGAAAGTGGGAAAGAATCCGATGAAGAACTGGAAGATGGCTTGCACTACATGGGCTAAGAACAGAAAGAGTAACTATAATAACAACGTGAATTATGGAAGAGAAACAATCACCGACAAGATTAGGAGAAGTGTTGAGGAAGCAAACGTCTTTAGCCAGCAACTCGCAGACCGCATTGGCAGTCAGCAACAAGCCGACGTTTGTGACGGAGATAACGACGAGGTATGGTAGTTTCACGCAACTTAGCAACAAGTTCTCCTATGCAAACAAGAACGTGTTTGTGCAGGATGCGATGGCGTGTTTCCGTCGTGATAGCCCAACGTTCGTGCGCATAGACATAACCTATGGGCGAGGTTCATCAGCAAACTGGATATACAACATTCTACAGGGCATGTTCATTTTTATTGGCGTTACGAATGACAAGTTTAGTAAGGAACAGGTCTACAACCTCGCCTGCAACATCTATGCGAACTATAAGACATTGAAAGTTGTCGAGTTCCTGCTGTTCGTTACACGCTTTGAGGGTGGCAAGTACGGGCGTTTCTATGGTGGCGATTCCTATGCTCTAGTTGTCACAGAGGCTTTGAACAAGTTTATGGTAGAACGTGAGCACTACTATGCCGACATCGAACGCATGCGCAATGACAAGCGGATTGAAGAAGGCAAAAAGAATACCATCACGTTTGAGGAATACAAGCGTATGAAAGAGGCTAACGGCGAAAGCGTATCAGACGCACTAAATGGATTATACGGCAATGGATAAAGAGGAATATAGAATCCTGCTAAAAGACTGGCGATGGAAAGAACGCCGCAAGGAAATACTTGAAAGGGACGATTATACGTGCCAAAGGTGCTATGCCAACAGAAACGATGATGTTGTGCTAAACGTACACCACAGATATTACATAGACGGCTATATGCCTTGGGAATACCCTGATGATGCCTTGGTTACGTTGTGCGAAGATTGTCATCAAATGGAACACGAATATAATGACATTGATGTTTATTAACACAATAATTCTTAAAATATTTGGAATATATAAAGAAAATATATAATTTTGCAACACATTTTTTATTAATTAATTATTTACGTTATGAAAACAAAGGATTTTAATGTTGGAAAAGAACTTGAAAAGATTGCCAAGGGAATGGGCGAAAACGAAACGTTGTTTGCAATCTATCTGAATGAGGACAAAAAAGATGTCTGTGTCCTTACTACTGGCGATGATGACAACAATATCATCTGCGCTTTTGCTGCCATGCTTGAAGTCTCGCTTAAAGGCAAAGGCGACGAGGGCATGGATAGGGTGACAAACATCATCATTGAAGCTCTTAAACTTGTCCAAAAGTCACGTTCCATCGCTGGACTTAAACTCGCTACCGAATTGCTGAAAGGTGTACTTGAAAAAGACGGTCTTTTAAACAATGACGATGATGATGAAGAAGAGGATGACGAAGACTGCAAAAATTGCGAGTTCTTAAAGAAGTGTGACAATGAAGCAGCTATCAAGTACCGTAAGGAACACGGTATTCCAAAGCCCAAGAAGAACAAGAAAGGCGGGCGCAAGATTGACGTAAACTAATTCTGGTTATGGAGAAACAGAAACTATACATCAAACTGCCAAATGGCAGATATGAGGAATATCGTGAGCCAGTTCAGGAATACGACAACAAACTATACCGAAAGGTTGTGCGTGGAAGCAAGGCTTATTATGAGCCTTGTTCCATGCTTATGACAAATGACCTTCCAGAAGGTGTATGGGTGGTCGTAAAACATCGTGGCTCAAAATCTATATCAAACGGCAGGTATATGCTTGAAAACTACATGTGCTTAAAGGCTGGGGATATTCAAGAAATGTCACTTGAAAAACTTGGCGGAATGGAAAGACTTGCACACTACCTTTCACAACATTGGAATGAATTGCCGAAAGATTGGTCTCAATATGACTTGTGCCGTGCAATAGTAGGATTACTGTTTCAATACGAAAAAGAAAAATGACAATAGAATACAACTAAATAATGATGGACACAACTTTTGAAATGGTTACGGCAGAAATGCTGAATATGTACCAAAGGAAAAATGCCGATTACGGCAATAGTTTTGCAGAAACAATACGCGAGTTCGGTTTTATACCAGCGGTTGCACGCATCAACGACAAGTTGAAACGTGTCAAGAACATGGTCAAAGGGCGAGAAATGAACATTATCAAGGACGAAAGCCTACGGGACAACCTTATGGACATCGCCAACTACTGCGTTTTGACTATTATGGAATTGGATAACCAAGAATAAAGCCCTACAAGCGCGTTTTATTGCATTAGTGGCTAACTATACCACCCTTGCATAGAAATGCGCTTAAAACGGCTAAAAAGTGGTTTAAATCGAAAATTGTATGGATGACAAGACAAGAGAGTTGATGAAAGAAATAGTTCCGAACAAATTATGCATGCATTGCGAACATCGGAAAAGCATGTTTGTGGGTGAAAACTCAAGTCACAAACGAGTGTATTGTATGATGCAGCCGTCAAAGAAAAGCGTTTGCGGCTATAAGACTATCAAGGCGCATGACTATGCCTGTGGGCTTTACGAACAAAGACTTTAGCACTATGGCATCATTTAGCGTAATAGGATTTGTAGATGCGATAAAGATACTGCCAGACTCCTGTATGCTTTTTCTTTCCGAATACAAGAAAGGCTATAAGAAGTCAGATGGCACAATCGTAGATGACAAGTATCATGCTTGGAAAATAATATTCAAAGGCTATTTCACAAAATACCTTACCATGCATTTCGGAAAAGGGATGCTTGTTGAGGTAAAAGGCGACATAGTGCCTTACGCAATAGAACATGGACAGATAACAGATGGGTACTCCATCATAGGACAGACATGCAACCTTTTCTCGTACCCCAGATATAGCATAAGACAAGAACAGAAAATGATAAAAGAGTCATTGGGCAACGCCAACGAACAACCAGACTTGGAATCGTTTAACCAACCAGACTTTTAATGTAACGTTACAACAAAATATGTCTAACTTTTAAATTACATGTAATTATGAACAAAGAAGAAAGAGGTAAAACGCTTGGCGAATACCAAAAAAGAATCAAAGACTTGGAAGAAAGGATTGCTATCATGGAAGCAACCGACTCTGCATTATGCGCAGACCTTGAACACTGGAAAAAAGTTGCAGCAGGGCTGAAGGGCAGCAACAAAAAACTTTCAGAACGTGTTGAACACTACAAGAGCCTTGACTTGGAAGGAGACGTGCTTTACGAAAAGGCACTTGCAGACGTTGAAAAAAAGAACGTTGAACTCAACGAAAAAGACAAGGTGATAATCGGCTTGCAGTCACAGGTGACGGAACTCAACGCAAAGCTTACAAAGGTGACGCACGAAAGAAACGAACTAAAGGCTACAAACACAGACTTGGGGCTTGCTTTGAGGTACGAACAGATGCCTTGGTGGAAAAAGATATTCGGATAATCCAACCTTACCATTAAAACGGAAGCCGCTTAGTCCTTTGTGGATTCGGCGGCTTTTTCGTTTTGTTTAGGTGTTTGGAATCTTATACGGAGGCTTGAGGCAATGGAATGTTACTGTTGCCATAATATAAGAGCCAATATCCCATCTTTCAACTTGACCTTGTCTATTTATGCGATACTCGCCCCTTTGTAGCCTTACAACAGTTGGTTTTGCAGCTTTTAAACATACTACATAAGCTATCTTGTTTACATACGTGGACTTTAGGTATATCGCACCACTATAGCAAAGCGTAGCTATCATATCATCGTATGTCTGTTGTATGTCTATATGCGTGTTAGTGTACCGCTGCGAAACAATAAACGTAAGGTTTATGTCAACATTCTTTCGCACAACGGCATCAATGGTTGTCCCTTGTTCTGTTTTTTTTGTAGTACACATATAGTCCTCTATTTCAGAATCGACCCATTGCTCCGTGTACACGTTGACAGCATCACCAATTTCTCCAAAACCGTCAATCGACAAAACGCGAACACCTGAATGGGATGTAAAGTCAACCCATGTAGTCCCGTCGGAACTATGAAAATATTTTTCTGTTAAATCGTATGTTGCCATAATCTTATAATCTTAGTTCTTTATTAAACACCTTAACTTTACCTAAACAATATTTGCCAAGCTCAACACTTGCGCTGTCCGAGTATTTGTAAACCGTGACACTACTCTTTTCATCCAAGTCCTCAATCGTTATCTTGCTTTTGTCGAATAGCTTTATGTTGATGCTATTATAGCCATCACCAACCAAATGCACGTTACTGCGGTTGCTAATATAGATGGTAGGTGCTTTTGTTTGTGGAACAACAATATTTGCACCAACCGTATGCGAAATATGCAACACGTCTGCCGATGCTACAATATCATTCGTGTAATCCCAATCAACAAACCACATATAGTTGTACCCAGCCACATTATCGCAATCCTTTAATACATACCCATTAAGGTATTCGCCAAAGGTGTTCAGTATATAGTCGGTTGTGATTACGCCCTCGTACATCTTAGTAGCCACCCAAGGGCAACTTTGTTGTCTCATAGCCAGACGGACTAATTTCAGTTTGTCCTCGTGACAAATTCTTATCTCGTCACGATACTCTTTGCATAGTCCGTTGCTATATGCTTCTTTTAGAAAGTTTAGAAATTCTTTATCCATACTAATCCGTTATTTTCACTTTATAGTTCATTAAGGCGTTGTACACCTTTTCTGTTATTTTACCATCGTTATAATAACGAGTAGCCATCTCTTGTATGTGAGCCTCTTTCGCTAATTTGTATGCTTGAAAGGCTTCTTCTGGTGTATTGAAAGTTCCAAGATGGAAATGTTTTTTGATACCATTATTGATATATGCTACATACTTATAGCCATTAGCCATCTTTCTTTCGTAAACACCGACTGGCATATCCCCCCTTGCTTTATCGCTTTTACACAATAGAACATTTATTTCGTTTGGTACGAAGCAGCAAGTATCAGGACTGTACACTTTGTTTCCTTTATGTAAAATGTCCTTATCCAAGCAATATCCGTCCATATATCCATTTGCTGGGTCATCAAACCACTTCTTGAAAACATTAAAACTTTTCCACTCATCACAACAAGTACAATTTTTGTAAGATGTGTGAGACTTTTTAAATTCTTCGCTATAGCAACGCTTCAACATTTCCACCCATGTATGATAAGGTGGTATGTGTATATGGTCGTATTTTATGTTTCCATCAAAGTCGTTTACGCCAACACCGTACACAAGTTTGGTTCTTTTGCGCACATTGCCAGTGTTGCTTATTCTGCGTTTTATCTTAGCACATTCAGGACATCCTTGACCAATTAGATGATTCCAAACACTTATAGGAAACACTCCATGTTCTTTGCATATTACAGAAATAACAGTTTTGTTGCCGTGATAATTGGATTCGCATACTTCCGTGTAGTCATACCTATTACCGTGAACGTTTCTAAATTCTTTTAGCACTTGTGCTAAAGGTTTCATCTTTGCCATATTGCCTGTTCTTTTAATAATGTCTGTCATTGAAATAGTGGAAGGGGCGACAGACTTGCCCCTTATTGGATGGTAGCTACTCCATCCTATCCACTTTGCAAAGATAAGCAATATAATTAATATATGCAAGTTTTTAACCATATTTATTACTTTAAACCATTTCTACTCTTACAGACATTCCGTTAGGTGAGCTCCATCCTTCCAGTATAGATTGGATTGCTTGCTGTGTTTGATATGATGTTTGCAGTTGGAGTAAAATTTGCCCCTGAACACCCAATTGTATGTCTGAATCAGCACCAACAATAGCATCCCTTATTTGCTCAAGCAATGTACTATGATAATAAACCTGCTGACTTATACCATTCATATAACCTTCAAGTGCAGAGGCGGTTGTCTCACTTACGGACTGTATTCCTTGTTGTAGGGAAGAAAGTGATTGCTGAGAAGATGTGTCCAATCCAAGTTCTTTGATAAGCTCATTTACATAGTCGATATAACCCTGTATCTCTGGACTGAGGTTTTCGAGCTGCTCTGCAAAATTCTTTATGTCTCCCTCCTGCCAAGCGTTTGCAAGTTCGTGTTCAAGCATTTTCTTGTAATCATCGAGATAATCAGAAGAACTATTCAAAAACCAATTGGCAAAATCCTCGGTAAGATGTCCCATCTCATCAAAAGCCGATTTGCCAGTTCTTGCTTGGTATTCTGAATACATCTTTTCCCATAATTCCTTGTACTCTTCTGTAGTACCTTCTAACCAAGATTCATTTGTTGAAACAAATGGTGTTCCATCAAGTAATCTTCTCATAAGATAATCCATCATTCCTCTGTTGGAAAACTCTTCGATGGCTTGAAGCTCTTCCGTCTGTGATTTGGTTCGCTTGTCAATCTCCGACTGTATATTATCCCAAATTTCTTGCAATTTTGGTTCAAGAATCTTTGTGGCAAGAATCTTTTTTAGCATGTTGGCTATCATGTCGTCTATGCTATCGTTGAAGCTTGCCATAGCATCCTCTCCACTACGAAGTGCGCTGATAAATGCACCCATCATATTTTCTGCCGCATCGCCGACACTGGAAATGCCGAGGAAATCGTTTACAATCTCATCTGCCGCACGCTTCAAGTCAAGTTCAAGGTCTTTGATTTGGCTTCTGAGGTCTTCGATTCTTTCTTCATCCCTGTTCTTTGAATCCCTGCTTTCTTCCAATGTGAGCTGCCTTTTAAGTTCTGCGAGTTGCCATTCTCTGCTTGCAATGGCAATCTTTCTTAAAGTCAACTCGCCAGTACCTCCAACCTTTTCAATCTCGTATTCAAGGTCTTTAAATGCTGTCTGAAGCCTTCTGATATTTATTTCAGACTGCTTTACGTTGGTGTTGATGGATGAGTTGCCACTAAACTCGTCACCAAATTCCTTGATGAATCCCGTGGCTGCACCAGCGACAGCACCAATGGCTGCTCCATATCCACCAAACGCTGCACCAATCTGAGCACCTTGCCCAGCTTTATCAAGAACACCGAACACTCTTTCTATGTCAGAACCTTCCTTTCCTCCAATTGCTTTTGCCAATTCATCAACAAGACCAATAGCGCCCTTGATAGCACCATAAACAGACATAAGTGATGCCACCCATTCACCAGCCGAGATTTTTCCTACTTTAGACAAGTTTTTCCACCGTTCTTTCAATTCGTCAAGAGTTTTGATTTGCTCTTTAGTTGCCTCGCCATCACCTATCTCCTTTTCAAGTGCTATAATATCAGACATTATAGCTTCCATTTCGGGCTCAACATCAGTCATACGTTCTTTGGCTTTGTCAATCATGTCGACAATAGCACCAAAGGGGTTGTTTTTGCGCTGTTCTTTGTATAAGTTTTTTAGCGCATTATTTATGTTCTTTATTTGTTTTCCATCAAGACCTTTCGCTGTTTTCTTGTACTTTTCAAGACTTGCAATCAAGCCTTTAATAGCCTTGTTTGTCATTCCAGAAAGTTCACCAGTGGCAATAATCCATTCTGGCGATTTCTGGAACTCCTCAAAATTGGTCTTTGCTATTCCTTGGTCTTGACTGTTATCAATGGCGGTTACAATGTTCAGTTTTGCTTTGTCATCACCAGCAATGCTCTTTACAAGTTCTTGCAATTGTTGAATTAGCCTTTGCCTTTCCTGTGGGTCTGTTGCGGCAAGGATTTGCGTCTGCAATTTTAATGCCATAGACTTTTCCTCGTCACTACCGAATTGCTGTGCAAAAGAAACGCGCTCTTTGACAGCGTCGTTTTGAATCTTGTTGACCTTCGTTTCGTATTCGGCGTACTTCTCAAGCAACTTGTCCCAATCCTTGATTCTATCCTCCGTTTCTTTTCTCTGGAAACCCCTTGCGGCTTCAACTGCCTTCTTGACAAGTTCAAGTTGTTTGTCTGTAAAGGTTTTGTTCTCTTCAAAAGCGCGCATATCATCATCCGTAATATCAAGCACGCTCGGAAGTTCTGTCTTTGCCCCTAAGTCTTTAAGCTTGTTGTTAAGTATCTTTGATGCACGTTCCGCATATTCGCTTGCGGTTCTTGGAAGGTCACTTACATCAATACCCATCCAATCGGCAAACATATTACCCAACTCTGGGTCTGCATCCAAAGAAACGGCTAACTCGTATTCGTCTTTTAACCTATCAAGTTCGTTGTTCAAACCCTTGGTAACCTTGGTTAGGTCATACGATTTTGCATCAACTACAATTTCGCTATACTTAACCTCTAATTCCTTGATTTCTTCTGGCTTAATATTTTTTGCAATCTTAGCGGAGTCTAATTGCAATTTTAGCATATCCAATAGCGCACGCGGGTTGTCAGTACCAGCAAACTTAGAAATGTCAAAAAGAGGTATTCCGTTTTTGCCAAGCACTTTATTTACATGTGCAAGCGAGTTGGCAAATTGGTTTGTAACCATAGCCAATGCCTCGCCATCGGTTGCGCCAGCGTCCGTTAGCTTCTTGTATTGGCTACGAACTTTGTCTATAAGCTGCAACTCGTCTTTTAGTGCTTTTTGGAGTTCGCTTTCGGCTTGTTTCTGTGCTTTACTTGCGGCAGCATTCTCTTTCTTTGTGCTAAAATCGTAGCCACCTGCATCTTCAACCTCTTTCGCTGCTTTCAGCCAATCATTTGCTGCTTTTTCCTGCTCTTGCGCATCTTTAACAATCGCCTTTGAAAGTGCATCTTGTTTATTTTTGTTTGCACTTATTATTTCTGCATTCTTTTTCGACAGTTCTAATTGTTTTTTTCTTTCATCGCTAACACGCTTCTCATACTCAACGTTGCTTTCTGTTGTTTTTCGCATGAGATTACCGTATCTTTGTTGCGCCTCCGTTTCTGCTTTTTCGCGTTCTTTTTGGTCTGCAATCCATGGCTTGCTTACAAATCTATCCTTAAATTGTTTTTGAACCTCGTCAAGCGTAGTTGTTGCAAACTCTGTAACAATGCGAAGTTTGAAATCCGTATTGTTTAGTTGGTTTAAAATTTGGTCTATTGCACCCTGTGCAGCAAGCGGTAAGTCGGTCTTTACTTTTTCAGCTGTCTTTCTTATTGCGTTCTCTTGACCACTTGACCACCTATGAGTTTCTTTGAGAATATCGTCGGTTACACCTTGGAATGCACTTCCATGGTCTTTCTTTAAACGCTCAAGGAAAAGTTTGTAATAATACGCTTGCTTATCAACAGCACCATTAAACTCTTCCGCCATAACATCGTTATATAGGGATTCAAAAAGAGCCTTACCCTTTCCTTTTATTTGGGGGAATTGTTGCTCTATCCCTTTTAGCACACGCGCTACGGCTTCGTTGACTTGAATACTATCTTTAAGTCCTTCCTCGCCAAGTTCATCCTTAATAGCCTCTGCTGCGTTGTGCGCAAAATTTTTAATTTCTAGTTCTGCCTCTTCGGTACTACTTCCAAGTTTCTCTTTCATGTCATTAAAGAAACCTGTTAGACCTTGAACGACATCCGTTATGACGCTTCCTGTGCTTTTAAAATATAGTTCTTCTGTTTGTGCCGAAATTCTTAATCTTTCATTAAAGTCATCAATATCCTCAGCAAGACCCTCGCCAAAAAGACCAAACAATATAGAGTTTTGGCTAATATCCAATTTGCCGTCAAGGTCGATAAGTTTGTTGTTTGCCTCTGCAATCCTCTCAGCAAGATTAAATGCCTTTGTAACTCTTTCGTTAAGGTCTTCTATCTTAATAAGTTCTGGTATAATATCTTTTGCGCTAATCGCAGATAACTCTATTTGCTCACGTAGCGCATCCCACGTTTTTTCTGCGTCTGGCTTTGGCAGTTTACCAGTTCTTGCAGAAAGCCTTGCGTAAGACATCTCTGCACTTTCTATAAACTCGTAGATAGAGTTTGCAGATTCTTTTGCGCCATCAACAATAACTTTGTTGAGTTTTTCTATCTCCTCCGCATTCCTTTGATATGTCATTATTGCATCCGCAACTACGAATAAAAGTGCGGCACCAGCAGCGGCATAGCCAGATACAAGATTTTTTGTTGAGCCAGCAAGACCAGAAAGCCTTGTTTGTAACTTTTCGCCAAGAAGAACTTGCATACCCATCTTGGTATTCAATTCGCCAATAGCCAAGAGCGCAAGTGCCTGTGCGCCTTTCCAAAGACCGATAGCCAAAACAACCCTTTGTATAGCACCGTAAATATCTTGCCAATGCAAGAATAAGTCCCTTAATATGCCGATACCAGACGTTAATACCCCTTGTCGCGAAGCACCAATATCATTTAGCATATTGTTCCATGCCAGAGTAAGGTTTGCAAGACGGACTTTTAGTGTGTCAGCCATTTTTGCTTGGAAATCAAAGAACTTACCACCTTCGTCTGTCATCTTTGTTACAACTGCCATGACAGAATTGAAATCAATAGCTTTCTTTTTCATTCGGTCGTACACATCACCGACACTAACGACCTTTCCTTCAAGTTCTGAGTAATATTTTGACAGCTCTCTTACAAGCGGAATACCAGCGTTTGCAAACATTCTTGCATCACGGCTATTAAGATAACCATAAGCCTTGATTTGACCAAGCGCATAAGTTAAGCGTTCCATTGGAACACCAACGGCTGATGCCATGTCAGCTAAACGTCTTGTGGTGTCAACGACATCTTTTGCAGCAATGTCGTATGCCGTTAATTGTTTTGCGGCATTGGAAAGTTCAATAAGCGTGTAAGGCGACACAAGTGCCATCTGCGACAACTCGTTGAATATCTGAGTGCCGCGCTCTGCGCTATTGATAAGAATGCCAAGTGCGCGTTCGTTCATTTCATATTGCGAACGAACCTCAATAAGATTCTTGATGAACTGTGTGCTTGCACCAACCGTAAAGTAGAATGCAAGACGGTTTTTCATATAGTTCCAAGAACGACCAAGGGCATTGTTGGATGCAATCATCTGTTGATTTTTTGCCATCAACTTGTTGTAGTCGTTTTGAAGCCTATTGATTTCCAAATCAACTTGTTTCATCTCTTCAAGTTGCTTGGGGTCTGTTATCTTTAAACCGCCTTTATATAAACGAAGAGCCTGTAGTTTGTCGTTAATGCGGTCTAATGTACTCTCGTCAAGACCAAGAGCCTTTTTAAGGCTTGTAGGTCGAGCCATTGTACGTTGAACATCACGTATTTCTCTGTTAAAAGCGTGTATTTTATCTCTTAACTCCGTTCCTTTTGATGCGTCCCTGTCGGCCTTATTTAATTGGTAATATTCTTTTGTTAATTGATTGAGCGTATTTCTTAACTCGTCATAAGAACGTTTTGTAGAGCCTATGGTGTCTTTTCCAACAAATTGAACGCCAGACAACTCTCTGTTGTATTTCTGAATAAGAGTTATAGCATCTTGCGCCTTTTTAATATCATTCTCCAAAGCAACACCCAAAGGTGATTGTTTTTGTGTCGAGTCCATATCAAAGAACGCTCTACGCATGCTAACAACAGCATTTTCAAGTTCTTTAAGCCCTCTTATTGGCTCTTTGCTGCCGCTATTTAGTTGCCCAAACATGTCACGCATGATTGCCCTTGATGTTTCCTGTGCTTGAAGCCCAGAACGCCGCATTTCTTGGCGAAGATTTTCATAAAAAACACCACTTTGAATAGCAGCCTGCCGTTCGGCCTCAACCCTTCTTTTTGTTGCAGAAACCTCTTCTTCCGATGATTGTATTGTCTTTCTGGAAGATTGTTGCGCAAGTAAAGAGTTGTTTTTTATTTGGTTGCCTAATTGTTGTAATTCTGGAGAAACCTTTCCAATTGATGAAATCCAGTTTTGTATAAGATGTCCTTGTGGTGCTATGACATCACCAATTTGGGCAATGGAATTTTGTACACCACGTATTTGTTGTATAAGGTTTTTTGCCTCTGCCTCAAATGCGTGTACATTGCTTGTTGCAAATTTATAAAAACTCTCATCGCCAGTTTTTATAGCATTAGCAGCCATAGCGACAAACGAAGAGTATTGCTGACGAGTTTCAATAAGACGTTGCCTAAGAAGTTCAAGCTGAATTTTCATTGTTTCAAGCGTATCGGCGTTTCTAAACTTTTCGCTTGAAGTCCTTATAGCAACCTGCTGGGCTTTTGCAAAATTATCAAGTGATGCCGTGGCAGATTTTGCCTCTTGCTCAACTTGTTTAAGACCCGTACCACCTTTAGAGGTACCAGAACCACCCGTATTGATTTTTATGTCACCTATGGATGATAGCGATTTTTTTACGTGGCTTACGGTGTCATCAAAGTCCTTACGTATGAGTTCTGTGGCTAATGCAACATTTCCCACAAGCTTATTTATTGACTTTTCAAGTTCTTCACTCGAAAGGCTTGCTGCAATAATTGTTGCCGAATTGTCTGCCATAATTATATAGAGTTTAAATTGTTATTATTTTTTATTTTTCTTTCTATTGTTGACGGGAATGTCCATTTCCTCGCCAGCTTTGAGCTTATTTGCACCAAGACCACCCATAAACGTTTCAAGATGCTTGTTGGCCTCGTACGCCTCCTTGTAGTTGTTCCAAGCCTTTTTGTCCGTTCCTTTGAGATACTTTGTATGAGTGTTGTCAACCGCCATAAACTGAATCTGTGCTATCGAAAGCCGATACAAATAATCGTCTAATCGGTATTGGGTGAATGCTCTGAGGAAGTCACTTGCGTCTGCAATGACAGTGCTTCCATAAACTGTGATGCTGTCTCCTCCGACTTCTTCTTCCGCATCAGAAGTGAATCCGTAAGCGTACTCACCGATTTTCTGAGTAAAAAAAAACCACTCAAATCAATAGACTTTATCGCACCAAGAACAATCGCTGCCCACTGGTTTGTGTCAAACGTACTATTCATTACCTTGGCTTTCATCATAGCAACCATCTTGTCGTTGCGCGACATCACATCATCCACATCCTCGTAGGAATGTATGTCATCTGGTGTAAACCTGTGATTGCACAATACTATTGCCATTATCTCGCACATCGCATCCAAATCGGTACACAAGGCCGTTATAACCTTTTGGTCGGTATCTAACGTTTCATCTGCCTTACGCATATCCATAACAAGCCTGCAAATGCGATATAAGGAATAATAGCGCATATTCTTAACCACATATTCCTTTTCGCCCAACAAAACCAACGACGGACTATCATTGATGATGTCTACAATGTCACGCTTGATTTCTATGGAAAAGTCAGACATTCCGTTTTCAACTTTTACCTCTTCTTCTTTCTTTTTTCTTGTCATATCCGTGAACGTTTTTGTTTTTGTCATCGTGAAACTAAAAAGGGAAGCGCCACAGGGGACACCCCTATAAACGCTCCCCCACGTTCACGAAAACAAAAGAATTTGTTTTTTAGGCTGTCTTGTCGCCAATAATCTTGTACATGTGGTCTACGTTAGGAGTAACGGTAGTGTCAGTGTACACAAGTGCGGTGATGGTTACGTTGTAGTTCAAAGCACCGTCTGCATCCTTCTTCAAAGTGCCAACGGTAAGACCTTTGTAGATGTACAGCTTGCCAAAGCCACGACCGAAAGAAAGCTCCCAAGAATGCTCAGAAGTGTAAGCACTCGGCGCACCTTCGTAAACCTCTTCTGCCGTAGTAGTTCCTGCTGTATGAGAACCGCCAAACAAGGGCTGGAGTTCATCAAGACCGTAGTTGGCAAGCTCAAACGTCATCGTAACAGGATTACCCTGATAGAAGATGTCGAACGGAGCATCATAGAACTCTGCCTCAATCTCGGTAGACTCAGGCTCATCCTGTGCGATTGTAAGACCACGAAGAACACCCATAAGCTGAGTGGTTGCCTCGTCACCAACATTGCCGTATTTCAGGCCAATCGGCTTCAAAGTTGTTTTCTTTGCCATAATTTTACCCTTTCTTAAATTAATTGTTTATACTTTTAAATTTGTTATTCTTAATTGTTTGTTACAACAACGAAAGACTTTACAAAGACATTATACTGATTTCCCTTATTCGTATCTTCATCGTCATCCATAGACAGGATTCCGTCTTCTTGCACGAAATATGGGCTGTTGTTTTGCGGATTTTGTACAAGAGTTCTTATAACGGCATTTATGCCGTCTTCAAACTCTGCATACTTTTCGGCATCCAAGCGTCCACGTTTCTTCTGAGGAACATAAGCGGTTACATAACAGCGAACCCATCCGAATGCGTCAAGACCGAACTCCGACTCGTCGTTTATGCCGCCAACCTGAATGACAATGAAACCGTTCTTGGTGTCATCTTCTGTGTTTTCAGTTGGAACACGCATTGAATAGACGTTTGGAGTAACACCCTCAAACATCGGCTTTAAGAACTCGTATATCGCTATTCTTGATTCGCTGAACATAATCCGTTTTTATTTACGTTTCTTCATCCAATTATCATAACGCCTCTCGATAGTGCCGCGTACATATCCCTTGTGTCCTTTTATAGACTTTACGTGATAAGACTTTGTGTAGTTCATGTCCTTGGTGATTTGGAATTTTACCTTTGCAGGCTTTAGTTCTTTGCCAACCTTGTCGTAGAACTCGGTCATTACGGCAAATTGGTGGAATGAAGATTTTCTATTCTTACCAAGTCCGTGAACCATATTAAAGCCTGTTTCCCAATATCCCCAATACGGCGCAAGTATCGCAAAGAACACACGCCAAGTTTTGTTTCCACTACCAGCACTTCCATATCTCTGAATGTAATTCTGAGCCATCTGCCTTCCGTCTATCTGGAATGCTTCGTACTCTGGAATCCATTCGTGTAGATACGAATTTGTGGTATTAGCCTCATTCCATGTCGTGTGGCTTTTTAATGCTATGTCACCATAAAATCCGCTATACACAAGTTTACCGTCGTAAGATACGCCGCAGCAAAGCGAGCGAAGAAGATGTCCAGAACGGTACATGTGATTTCTGCTGTGATACATCTGAATCTTGTTGCCAATTTCCAGAATAGTTTGCTTCGCATACTCAATGAGTCTGTTGGTCTGCTCGACAGAAAGATTCTTCATCATCTCTGCTGCAAGTTTCTTTGCGTCGAATATAACCTTAGACTCTTTCATATACTAATCCCAACTCTTACGTGTCACATAGATACTCACACCACCAATCTGCGAAGGCTCGGCATTCTCTACAACAAACCTTAAAGGCTCGCCGTATCTTACAAGGGATATTTCATCACCGCTACGTGGGATAATATAGTTGTCGTTATAATCCTTTGTGAGCGGAATCGAAATGATATACGATGATGTCTGGAGTACACGCCCCTCGTCATCCGTCACCATGTGTTCGTCCATCACACCCTCATACAAAGTTACCTCTGTATCATCATCGTCACCGTGACCCTCAATCAAGCGGGTTATAGTGCCTTGGTACGGGTATTCAAGAATCTCATCCCTTGTCATAGTCTGTCAACGTCTTCAATAGGTATGAACCTAATCTTCTTCTGTATGCCCTCTAATATCTCAGCCTTTTCGTCATCGTATAGTTTGTACATACGTATTGCATACTTGATTTTCTCATCTTGGTAGAAGTCTTGTTCAGAGCCAACGGTCTTTTGGTAGCCATTGTGCGACTGTTGCAATGACGAGGTATTAGACGGGCTAAGAAGCACTGCGGCGAATATGATGTCTGCGGTCATCAGCTCCCTATCACGTTTCGTCACATTCTCGCCGTAAGCATCTTCCTCTGGGTCAATACCCCTTTCCAATGCTATCTTGACAAAGTTCTGCTCGTCAAAACGAGTGTATGTCGTGGATGCTTTAAGCCATTCTAATACCGTCATTGCTACACAATCTAATTACTTAAAACTAAAACCAATGAAAAAACATGTATTCTTTTATGTAGTACGTGTAATGTCAACAATTACGTGATACTGAGACTCGTCAAGCACAGTGGCGTAACGTCCAATAACATCCGTGTGGTAAGCCTTGAGCATACCGTTGGGAACGGTCTTGTTGATGACGTTCAGGAAGCCCTGTACCTTTGCCAGTGAGAACTCAATGTTCTTGTTCACCTCGCCAGAACGCATCAGCTCAACGTCGGCAACCTGTGCATGCACAAGTACACCAGCATAACCAAGAGGACGCAGAACAACAACGTTAGGATTCCAACCCTTCACGGTGTGATAGGTGGTAATGCCTTGAACGGTCTGCTGCTCACGAACAATGCGGATAGGCGAAATCTTTGAGATAGCCGAACGGCTATAAGCAACCAACTGCTCGTAGGTGATGGTGTCTACGGTTGTGGTAGAAGAACCACTGTTGACAATAATCACCTTGTCGGGAGCATACAGGGCAATGTAGCGATTTACCTCCTTGATAAAAGCGGCATTCTTCAAAAGAACGTTTACAACGGTGTCCCAAGGAATATCCCACTCGAACGGTGTGTTTTCGTGAATGTTGTTTGCCTCCTTGAAGTCAAACTCAATCTGACGCATCTGTTCGGGGATGTCTGCGTCGGCAGCAGACCAAACCTTGGTGATGGCGTGCTTGTAGTTTGCGGCAGGGATGTAGGGCGACTGATACACCTGTACACCACTAAAGCCCTGTGTCGTGCCAGTGCCGCCACCAACCTTGGGAAGGGAAATCATGTTACCATACTCGCCACCACGGGAAAGTGTCATAGCAGCCATGTTGGAAACACGCAGGTTGTGCGTCTTAACCAAGTCGGCTACACCACGAACATAACCCTCTACAAGTGACTGGTCTGAGCCAAGCTCACGAAGGCGTGCCTGCAACTCCAACTTTGACATTGAAGTCTCAAACAGTCCCTTACCATATTGGTAGATAGAACCCGTTTTCTCGCTGAATCCCTCGGCATCGAGTTGCATGGTCTCAGACAGAGGAGCCATTGCGTCAGCCATAGGAACGGTGCGGTTAATCTTCTGACGTACAGTCCAAGCGGGATTCTTCTTCAAGTCGGCGATGTCGATTTGATATTCATTACCCTCTACACGGAAATGCTCTTGCCAGAAGAATGCATTCTCGTCAATCTCGATGGTGTTGTCGATAAGAGTCTGCAAAAAGCCCCTGTTGCTGTTGTCAAACAGTCCGTGCTTATACAGTTTTTCAATAGCCTCATCGGGAGACCATTGCCATTTTAATGCGTTTGCCATAATTCAGTTCCTCCTTTCTTTAAATCCAGAAAATACCGTCAATCAAAGAACGGTTGTTAGCAAGCACATAAGCGGGCAGCGGCTGCATACGTGCAATCCAAGCCTGCTTGTTATAGACAGTGCTAATAGAGTAGTTGGCCTGACCTGTAAGACCAAAACCATCGGTGGGCATCAGGTCGCGGTCAGCTTCAACGAATGTGTTGGGCTTTGGAACAAGCACCGTTGCACTTGCACTTGCCTCGTCACCAGCGGCCTCAACGAGAATGTCGCCAGCGGAAAGTGAGCCAAGAGCAACACTAAGCGTAACGGCAAACTGCTCGTTAGTCTCGTCATAAACCACGTTTGTCACAACTGCTGACTGTCCAGTGCCAGAAGCGGCAGAAGGAGCTTTCATAATCAGCATTCCAACCTCTGGGGCATCGCCATAGCCGTCACCATTGATATAGATGGTGGTGTCGGTAGCAGCGGAAGTGGCCGTCTTAACACCGAACGAACGGAAAATAAGACAACCTTGTGCAGGAGTGTACTGCACAAGCTGTGCTGCATACAGATGGTCGAAGCCCTTCTTGGGATTAAGAATAGTACCGCCAAGAAGCACGTTGCCACGCATCTCACCGTTTGAATCCTTAACCCACACCCACTTTCCACCGCGAGTCTTTTGCGATGTTTCGTAGAAATAAGCTAAATTCGTTACCATAATCAATTTTTTAGTTATTAAAAGTTTAACATACCTTTACTTTAGGTAAGGAATCAAGGAACTCTTGCTCCTGTTTCTGTGTCTGTTTCGGGGCGAGTGGCTTGATGTCGCCAATCGAATCCCTAAAGATGTCTTGGAAGCGTGTGGTCAATCTCTTTGCCTGTTCCTCATCCGTTTCATCCAAGTTGACTGCAAAATCCGTTGCATAGTTTTCAAACGACTTATGCAGGTCTTCTCGAATGCCCTTTTTTGCCAGAGCCAAAACCGACTTGTACTTTTCTTGTTTGCGTTGTGCATCCTTGAACTTTTCCAATTCATCAAGTTTGTCTTGTAATTCCTTTGGAATCTCGACCTTTTTCTCTACTTCTTTTGGCTTCTTTGCAAGCTTTTTGTTCAACTCTTCTATCTGACGTGTCAGCTCGGATTTCTCCGATTCGTAACTTGTCTGCTTTTTAGCAAGACCTTTGACAGCTGCGCTTCTGGCTGTGTCAAGATTGAACTTGATTTCGTCATCAATGCCGTCATCATCAATACTTGCGTCTGGATGCCTCTTCACAAAGAAATCCGCAAACTTGTCCTTAAACTCGTCAGTTAGTGTCTCACCATCGTAACTTCTCTCGTTACAATAATCGTTTGCTCTCTGCAAAACTTCTTCTTTTGTCATAGTTCTCTCCTATAATTAAAAATGTAAAACAAAGTTGTTTGTGCAAAAATAGATATAAGGAGAAAAAGCATAAAAACAAAACAATAGAAAAAGCATTAACAAGATTAAAAAGTAAACGAACTTTATATTATTATAGCAAAAAACACATTGAAACAATGTGTATCTTTGCAACGAGAAATTTCTTAGACATGGCAAGAAGGCGCAATGACATAGTATTATCCCCATTGGAGGATGGCAACCAGAAATATGCCATTCGTTCCAATGCTGATTTTGTCGTACTTGCAGGCCCGACAGGTTCTGGAAAGACATACGCCCTATACTATGCGCCCATAGAATATCTTGCCATGAACGACAATGCAAAGATTGTGTGTTTCATGCGTAACGTGTCCGATTTCTGGGGTGCTGGAAAAGTAAGCGACACGGTAAAGTCTATGTACCCATTGGTTGACCGCTCGGTCAAACGACAGCCACACGACCCGATAGGCGAGATTATACGCAAGCAAGAGGATATGGGTATGAAGTTGTACAACGGTAGTGAATTGAAATTCCAACAGCTTGACAACGAGAATCCGATAGTCCTTGATAAGATTGCAAAAGGCTTGCAGGCAAAGAAACTTATCTTTGACGAGGCCAACAAGTTTGCTTGGCGTACAATCACCACATTTATGCCACGTCTGCGTTCCGATTCTGCTGGCAAAGCGCAGATATTCCTTGCACAGAACCCTGAACGTGAATGCCCTTTGCGAAAGATTTGCGGAAAGGGAGAACATGGTGGCGGCTGGATAAACAATGATGGAACTGTCGATGCTTCAATGGATGGGGTCGTGATGTTCTTTTATATGCACGAAGGTGACATGGATAAGATGTATTGGGGTCGCACAAAGCGAGAGGTCTACGAGAAATGCAAAGACCTTATTGATATGCGTATGGAACAAGACCCAGATATGACATACGAGGATTTCATTCTTTCGATGGTATTCTTCACATTTGACATCCGTGACAATAAGAAGATGCTGGCAAAGAACAAGTCATATCGTGGTATGACAGCCAACTCTGCAACGGCAGCATCATCATACGCAAACAATTGGAACTATTCGATTACGGACGAACAGAACGACGATGATGGTTTGTTGAACGTGGAACTTTCCACTACAGATGTAGAACGAATGTTTCGCCCATTGCAAGTTCCGACGGGAAGCGAGCTACTGAAACGTCGTATGACAATGGATATGGCTACGACAGGATTTGACAACCTCGTTTTCAAGTATTGGGAGTTGTGGTCGCACTATGGATGGATTTGCCGTGATTTCAAATATTGCACAAACAACAACAACCGTGAAGCGGTCATTATGGCAATTGATTTCAGGGATAGGCACAATCTTCAAGAAAAGGAAATGATTATAGATGTGCAAGGATTTGGTTTTCTCAAAGACTGTTTTCCTCGCGCAACGATGTTTAGCGGCGCAACAGCACCATCACAACGTAGCAAGGCTCAGTTCAGGGCATCCAAGGATGAGGCTGCGCATATTACGATGGAAATGATACAAAGCGGCCTTGTGCATTATGAGCCATCATTGGCAAATGCAAGGTATAACCACAAGAATATGAAGAGGGAAGGGGGAACTACACTACTAAAGCACATGGTCTTTGAAAGCCGCATATTCCAATTCTGCAAGACACCAAACGGAAGAATCGAGATGATGTCAAAGGAAAAGATGAAGACTTTTCTGAAAGGAATGTCCCCAGACCTTTTCGATAACGTCATACTGCTTTGCGGAGGTACAATCTATGATTGCTATCGTATGCTTCGCGAGGATGCTGGTGTGATGAAAAAGAAAATGCAATCCGAGGATATGCTTACACTCTTGAATGTGAATGGCGAGGAGTTTGTTGACACAAGGATACAAAGGCCACGAAAGATAAGAAATGCAAGTGAAATTTTAAATGTTTTATCAACGATATGATTAGACTACACAACATCAAATGGTTTATGGAAGACCCGACAAGGCTGACACTAATGAAGCCTTTTACAAGGGGTGGCGGCATGAACTTGCATGGGTATGAAGGCAATAAGGTGCTTAACAACACAATTCTTAATACAGGTTTCGCAAATCTTGACTTGTACCCCATTTCGCAAGACACGTATATTACGGAATACCGTCCCGACCTGCACCATATCATACTAAACGAAACAATACCGCACATATCGGTAAGAATCAATGGTACGGAACTTCCATCTAACCTTATTAATATTACGCAGACGTGTTCATTCCAAAAGCTGATACACTCTGCGCATGTCCGTAACCTTACGGCAAACCCACTTGAGTTTAACCTATGCAACCAAGAGCCAGACGAAAGCGAATCAAAGGCTTTCAGCGAGGTCAAACAGGAATGGCTTTGGCGTGACTGTGAGTGGAACAAGTATATGTCTATCAACATTTGCAAACAGTTGGGTAATTGCGGAACACTATTTTGGTACGACAAGTCTATAAACAAATATGGCATAACAAACTATTCTTACGAGGATGGCTATCAAATCGTTCCCAACTATGACGAATATGGAATAGAAATATCACGTTCGTTGGTTTACGAGGTTGACGGAAACGTTGTTATAGACACTTACGACGCAAAGAATCACTATCAAGTCACGAAAGGCACTGATGGCAATTGGGAAATAGAGGTTGAACGTCACGGATTCTCTCGTTGCCCCCTTCTGCATAAGCGTGGTAAGGTGGCTTGGGAGTATGCCGAATCGTCATGCGAGATGTGGGAACTGATGGCAAACATACAAGCCATAGCACTAAAGCGTTTTGGAACGTTTGCTCTTGTGTTTACTGGCGATATGGACACGGATTCATTCAAGCGCGATTCAAGCACGCTTATCATCAATCTTTCAAGCGACACAAGCAACGGCAAACAAGACGCAAGGGTACTTGGGTTCCCTGAGCCACAAACGATGGATGGCTACCTGAAAACGCTTGAAGAAAAGATTTCGTTGTTCAGTTCAACATCGTTTATCACGCCAAAGGATATTACGACATCGAATAGTGGTGGAAACGGTATTGCACTTGCAATGTCTAATGACTATGCGCTTGCAACGCAATCGGCTATAGACTGGCAGCGGTTTATGAATGATATGGTGTACCTGCACCAAGAAGGACTTGACCTTGAACTTAACAACGGCAAGGCAAAATACGCAAAGTTGAAGATTGGTGCAAAGATTATTCCTTGGTCACTTGAAACCAACAATACCAAGATTCTTAACTTGCAGATGGAATCACAATGGCTTTCGACACGAACAATCATTGAACGTTCACCAGACCGTGCGCCAGATGAAGAGCAACGCATCATTGCGGAACGTGGTTCACTTATACCAGCAAGTCAAAGTGCAAGCGTAAGCCAAGAAAAAGCTGCAAATATTGTTCGCAACAATAGTAACGAAATAATAGACAACCGAGCAAAGACTGGTTTAGAAGCATAGGAGGCGTTTGCATGGATGGAATGGATATTTACACTGCAATCACGACAATCCTCACGTTAATATGTAGTGGAGGGTGGTTCATAAATTGGAAGGCCAAAAAGCGCAAGGAGAGTGCGGAGGCTCGCCAAACAGAACTTAATGCCACCATTACTGAGCAGGATATGTATCAACAGATGCTGCAAGACATAGAGGGTCACAACGAAAGGCTGCGTCGCTACAACTCCGAGATAAGCGACGAATGCGAACAATTACGGAAACGTGTTGCTGAGAACGAAAACAAGATACGCGAACAAGATGAGAAGATAAAGGAGTATGACAGAAAACTGACTGCACAGGACAACAAGATAGAGTCGCTTGAACATCGGCTTGAACTTGTAACTGAAATGATGTGCGGAAAGTCAAACTGCCAACAGCGCACAAAGGTATTTCTTAGTCCAATTGATGACGATAGCTTTACAACAAGAAAAGACAAGTAAATATGGAATTAATGCTTAAAAGAATTGCACGAAAACCAACATACACAATAGGCAAGATGTATATCAACAATTTATACGTGTGTGACGTTCTGGAAGATTATGACCGTATCTATTTTGGAGGTTCAAAGGTTGCAGGAAAAACCGCTATACCGTGTGGGCGATACGAAGTTGTGCTAAATAACTATTCGCCAAAGTTTGGTAACAAAGAGCCGTACAAGACACTGTGTGGTGGGTGTGTGCCATTGATAGCAAACGTTCCCAATTTCAGTGGTGTAAGGATTCATATTGGAAACTCTGAGCGTGACACCGACGGCTGTCCCTTGGTTGGAAAAAACACCGTAGTAGGTCGTTTAACTGATTCAAAAGCGACATTTACAATGCTTATGAACAAGTACCTTACACCAGCGAGAAAACGAAACGAAAAAGTTTACATAACAATAAAATAACAGCGTATGACTGACATGGAAAAAGACAAGATTATCAAGGATTGCATGGAAAAGGCAATGTACAACGGTTGTGGCGTTCCGACATGTCTTGCAGTCGTTCTGTTTATTGTTGTCGTGTTCTTTTCCTCATGCGCCACACGTACCAAAATAGAGTATAAAGACCGTGACGTAAACCACTACATAACAAACACAGTGCATGATACCGTAAGAATACACGACAAGGATAGTGTCGCACACACAATAAGGATTATTGGCGATACTGTCTACGATACAAAGTATGTTGAAAAAACTCGCTGGCGTGACAGGATTGTAGAAAAACATGACACATGCTGGCGTGATAGCGTTGTTACAGAATACCAAGAAAAAGAAAAGGAAATTATTAAAATTCCTAAAATCTTTTGGGGTTCTTTTGTGTTTTCGATTATAATAATTATCTTTGCATTCATAAAGTTGACAAGATGGCTTCGGTTGATTTAGAATATAATCAGGGTTTTAAGATATACAAGGGCAACACATGGTTTAATAACCTTGTTCTTCATAAAGCTACGTATGAAACCGTAGTGATGTCATTGGGCGACAAGATAAGTGGTATTGTTTATTACAAGAACAATAAGCTTGTTGTTGATATGACTGAGTACATAATGTACAAGGATGTTAAGTATGTGCTTGTCAACCCGCCCACCGTCATTAAGGAAGGTCTTGTTTCAGACAACGGTGAGTTGAAAGGAATGACGAAGTATTCGTTCACTTTCTACCACCCTATGTACATGCTTTCCAATTTCCCGTTTAGCGATGTGGCGGTAGACGATAGTCAGAAACAATACCTTTCACAGAACAAGACTTTCAGTTGGATTGGAAACCTTGTTGATTATAAAGATAAGCTCAACAAGAACCTTGAAGGAACGCAATGGAAGGTTTCAATAGGAACAAATGTCACCGACGCAGAGAAAAACAAGCTAAGTGAGGTTCTTTCGTTTGATAATAACACAATCGCTGATGCCTTAAAAACTGCGTATGAAACGTGGGAGATACCTTACATTGTAGACAAGGTAGAAGCAGGAACGCAAGATTATTTAATAAACAGAAAACGATTTGTTGTACAATTTGGACTTCCGTCAGACAAGATATACAAAAAAGACAAAAACGGAAACTTTGTACTTGATGACAATAACCAAAAGATACCGTTTGTATTCAAGTATGGTCAGGGTGTTGGCTTGAAGAACAATTCACGCACACCAAAGAACAACAAGATTGTTACACGTATTGCTGGTTATGGTAGCGAGGACAACATTCCTTATGGCTATCCTCAGATTGTGTGGACAGGAAACCAAGATTGGAATTACACCATAAACAACGATTCTACTGCTGCAAATTCTTATCCAATCTACGACGGTATTGTTGGTGGTCAAAAGGTACGGCTTATCAAGCACCCGTTTACACGCACACACCTGATGCCGCCAATCTACAAAGAAACTGTCAACAAGAAAGTTAATCCCAATGCAACTGGCTACAACCCAAACACAGAGCTTGTAGATTACTATGATGCCGTAAACACACAGGGAGAAACGTGGGAAAATCCGATTATACAAGGACAGCCGTCTTACGAAATACATACATTCGAGGACATAAAGCCCGAACTTGGCGACAAGTATCTTGCAGGTGTGACATCGTATGACAACAACACGCTTAAAGCTATCTCAATGGATAGCTTCCTGACGCTGCTTGATGACTACTACAGCGAGTCAGAAAACGGCGACGAGAAAGACGCCATACTTCATTTGAAGAACTCCATAACCGAAAATGAATCTGATGAAGAATGGAGCACACTGTCACGCACCACGTACAAGTATGCGTGGAAGTTTACAAGTGACAGTTATTTCAAGTACGTCACATTCCAGTCCTCGATACTCAATTTCCAGAACACCATACTTATCAACAGTAGCGTTGTTCCCGCACCCGAATGGGATGATACGATGGATGATGACGGTAAATACGTGCAGTCGTATTTCAAGGTGACACTTCCCGTCTTGGGATTTGACCTGTATGCCTGTGCAGCCATTACGCAAGAGATGACCATCAATATGCGTAGCGGTGCTTGTATTGGTTGCTCATTCCCCGTTATGGTTGATTGGGATGACTACAAGCGTAATTTCTACGACAAGGATGGAAACTTTGCACCAACAGGAACGCAACGCAACTATACAAAATATCCCAATAGCACAAATAACTCGATAACACTTATCCTGCAAAAGGAAACAAATACGTTTGGCACTTTGATGCCTAACATATACCAAAAGCCTGCAAGGGGTGATAAGTTTGTTATTCTTGGAATTTCATTACCAACATTATACATTACAACAGCAGAAGGAAAACTTGAAACGGAGATGAAAAAGTACATGCGTGACAACAACGTGTACTACTATGAATATCCGTTGAAATTTGACGAACACTTCCTTATCAGCAATGAGCATATTCTGTCACAAATGAAGCCAAACGTAATTGTGAACTTTGAATATGCCAATGTAGAGCAGTCGTTGTATATAAAGCAAATGTCCATAAAGTACAACGAAAGCCCATTGCCAAAATACGACATAACGCTTACGGATGATGTTGACGTTGTACTTAATAAGATTGGAGAGGCGATTGCAGAATACAGAGGCCAACGTCAATATGGAAATGGTGGTGGTAATTCCGAAACATTAGATGGCAACAAGTTCCTTAGAAAAGACATCAACGATACTGCAAGCGGCACGATAAGGATGCTAAAAGGCTTGCAAGTTGGTGAACGCTTTGTTACTGGCCTACTTGGAGAAGGTGGCATATTCCGCAAGGATGATGATGGTACTACATACCTTGAATGTGATAGGATGTATGTACGCATGAAAGCTTACTTCGACACTGTCGAGGTACGTAGGTTCATACATAGCGGAGGTAACCGCGTAGCGTCTGCTGCTGGCATAAAATGCTCACGCGTAGAATACTATACACAAAACAATTTAACGACAACTGATGCAAGTGATGCTGCGTATTTCCGTTGCTATTTCCGTGCTAACGACAACGGCACAGAGATAACAAATGATTTTGAAATCAACGACTTGGCTTACTGCAAGGAAACGAACAAAGTTGGCGAGCAAGCAAACACAACCAACGCGGTTGCAACAAGAAGCGTGTCATCAAACAGAAGTGTGTCGGAAGAAAACATAACGATAAGCTTGGTTATCACTAATAACACCAACGCGTCTGTCACGTTGGATGGAGAGGCGAGGCTTGTTCTTTCTAACCCAGACGTGGATGGCACTTATCACGGGTGGAATGGCTCGTACAATAGAACAGACCGCATAGTTTTCAGCAACAGTGCGGTAACGTTGGCCGTTGGTGAGTCAAGAACGGTCACTCTTAGCGGTGAATTGTATAGAAGAAGTCCAGCTGGCGATAATGCACTTGCAGAAGCTGGTAGCAGAAGCAACGTTATATTGTATGTAGGAGGCGTTTCTGAGGTTGTTCTTTGTAGCAAACTGAGTAGTAGTATTGTGTTTCAAAATGGTGGCACATATAACGTCTCTCTCGCGCAAGGCGGGCAAGGTATTTCACAACGCTTCTATTGGCGCAAGGTTATAGGCGTAAGCAGCGCGGTTACATTGGACGGCGAGCATTACATTGACTTATCTGCAACAGACTGTGCAACGGGTTCTGATGTACCTATAGCACAAGACGACATTATACAACTTGGAAACACTATAGATACCAAACGCCAAGGCGCAATTATAGAGTTTGTAAGCGGCGAAGATGCACCATCTTACCAAATATACCAAGGCATCAATACATACAACCTTGACAACAAGAACTACATCGGGCTTGGATATTCTTCTAACAAAGGTCGTGCCTACATGAACGTGTATGGTGACTTCTACTTTGGCAGCAAAAACGAATCCACATACATAAAGTATAATTCAGGCGCATACAACCCGTCAACCAACCCAGACGGAGGAAAGCTGAAGATAAAGGCTGTCATTGAAGCGTCAAGCACGATTGGTGGCACGGAAACGACAACTACTATAGGCGACATACTTTCTGACATAGATGAATTACAACGTCAGATTGACGGAGCTATAGAAACGTGGTTTTACGATTATATGCCTGTAGAAAAAACCCAGTCTGGTGCTCCTGCAAACAGAATACCACTTACTACTATCACAATAGACGGACAGACAGTACCGTGTGAGCCTTACTATTCTTGGTACACAGCAGACCACGCAGGCACTGCTCAAGAGGTGAGGACTGAGCGTGCGAAACATCTCGGCGATATGTTCTACGACAACAGTACGGGATATGCGTTCCGCTTCTCTCTGAACGAGAATACAAACGCTTTTGAGTGGGTTGAGATAACCGATTCTGCCGTTATCGAGGCTCTGCGTAAGGCTGCTGAAGCATATAATCTTGCGGACACGAAGAACAAGATTTTCACTACCGCAGAGAATACTCTTCCACCAGTACCTTACAAGACTGGCGACCTGTGGGTGAACGCTACGGGTACATTCACATATACAGAGGATGGTCAGCTGAAGTCCGTGACGTACAGCAACGACATACTGAAATGTGTTCAGTCAAGGGACGAGAATGCGTCAGGTTCAAGAAGCATAACAGACTGGGTTCTCGCGTCGAAGTACACCGACGATACGTTGGTAGAACACTATACAAATCTGCTTACTGGTGCGGAAAGTCCACAGCAAGGTGCTACAGATAAAGAAATTGCACTTGCTGCTGAGAATGCGATACGTTCAGCACTCGGAGGAAAGACTATCCTAGACGGAGGTCTTATGCTTACATCAATCCTTGCATTAAGGAAACTGAACCATCCAGAAGATGACCCCGACGACCCAGACAACTACACGACATACGCAGGTATCAGCGGCGTGTATGACCAAACCTTGTACGGAGGAGGCATAGCTGCTTGGTACGGAGGAGGTATGGTTGATAAGCGCAATGCTACTACGGGAGCGTATGATGTTGCTAACGGTGCTAAGTCTGGATTCAGATTTGATGGCAGCGGATGGCTTGCCAACGGCAACATTACATGGGATGCTCAAGGGCGTGTTGCTATTAAGGACATCACAACACTTGTTGGTGGGAATGACACGGATATTTTGAATGCACTTACAACGTTCAACAACGCTTTCCATTTTACCACGTCACCTACGCAGCAATCCACAATACTTAACATTAATCCGCAGTATGCATTCTCTCATTTGGAGATATATGACGTAAACGGTAACCATGCTGTTGCTACAACGGACTATGTAAATGAAAACTTTGTAACAAAAGCATTCTTCAACCGCCTGTTCCAAGCATACAGCAACGAAGACCACACCGATGCACACAAGGTTAATCCGAATGAGGCGACCGCCATCAACAATCTCAAGATTCTTGTCGGAGCATGGACTGACCAGTACCTTTCCGCAAAGGGTATCAACCCGCAGCAAAGCGGAGGGGGTGGAGTCGGTGATGTGACGTGGGACTTGCTTGCATCATCGTCAGACACAAACCAGATAGCATTAAGCCACCTTACTGATGCGCTTACGAACTACGCCACACAGTCATGGGTAACGTTGCAAGGATTCCTAAAAACACACCAGACACTTTACACACTGTCGGTCTATGGCGGCACGACAAATGTACTTAGCTTTAAGCCCAACGCCAACGCAAGCCTATACATAAAGGCTAGCGGTGATATATCGCTTACGCCTGACACAACCAACCACTATATAACACTTTCGTACTCACATCCTACAGGTGGTGCGGACATAACCATATCTGAGGCAAGTGGAAAAGTTCTCAGCGCGATTACCGTAAACAATCTTGGTCACGTTACTTCGGTAAGTAGCAAGACGCTTGAGGCTGTTGACATTCCAAATCTCGCAGCCTCGAAGATTACAAGCGGAACGTTTGATGCAGCACGTATTCCAGACCTTTCTGCTACCTACGCAACAAGCACGCAAGTGTCAACGCTTGAGGGATATTTTACCAGCGGTGTTGCAAATTCAGCATCAAAGCTAAGTGACAACACGGCATGCACGGCATGGGGGCAGACGTTCTTCAACAACGGAAAGCCCGTGTCCGTCGCCAACACATATATGTCGGGGGTGACAAAGATTGATGACCTGCTTTATTTCAGCAATGGAAATGTCGGAATCGGAACTGATTCTCCAAATTACAAATTCCAAGCCATTTTAGATTCAAAAGGCGTAAGTTTTAAGACAGGCGAAATTAATTATACAATATTCCCAAATTCTTCATCTGACACCGCTGGAATGGCTGTCTATCTACCTGCTGCTAACAATTGGTTTCAATTTTTATCTATAGGAACGCCAGAACCGAGCAGTGGCGCAAGATTATATTCTATTGGCTATTCTACGGTAAGGCATCACACTAATATCTATGGTGTAAATGTAAGGCTATATAGTTGCAATGACAACGGAGATTGGATTCAGACGCTTGGAACGACAAAAGTAGGCAATGTCATAGTAGGTTATAGTTCTGGATATAGAAGTGACAGCCTCCTTTCTGTCAATGGTGACATATTTACTAATAGGATTTATTTCTACAGACCTACGCAAAATAGCGATGAAGGTGCTATCTATGTAGAAAAGGTTACCGTTGACAACATCAATTACCTAAAGCTCAACGGCAACTTCTACGCCACAGGCTCCGTGAGCGCATTGGGAGCAAATACTGGTGGTGGCGGAGGTGGTGGTGTCGGTGATGTTACTTGGGACTTGCTGGCATCTGAAGCTACAAACAACAGGACAATACACTCATCATACATACAGGACGCGCTTACTTCTCTTGGCTATGCTACTCAGTTATGGGTAAACAACCAAGGATTCCTGAAAAGCATACCTACGGCATCATCCTACAATAAGGGAGGCGTAAAGGTAGGAAATACTCTTGCCATATCAAGCGAGGTTCTCAACCTAAAGAGCGGTGTCGCAACAGCAGGCACTTACTATAAGGCTACGGTTGATACATACGGGCGCGTCACTGGAGGCTCAACATCACTTGCTGCATCAGACATTCCAGACCTTTCGGCTACCTATGCCACAAGCACGCGAGTGTCAACGCTTGAGGGATATTTTACCAGCGGTGTTGCAAATTCAGCATCAAAGCTAAGTGACAACACGGCATGCACGGCATGGGGGCAGACGTTCTTCAACAACGGAAAGCCCGTGTCCGTCGCTAACACATATATGTCGGGGGTAACGGGGATAAACAGCCTTCTGTACTTCAATAACAGCTTTGTCGGCATCGGAACGGATTCGCCAGAGTACAAGTTGCATGTTGATACGGACGATAGTGGCGTAGTTTTCTCGACAAACGACTACAAACTAAGGTTGGCTCCGCAGACCTCGGCTAATACGGCTTCTATGATGCTATATTGGCCAGCAAAAAGTTCATGGTTCCAATTGTTCTCCTTGGACACAAGTGTAGCTTCATCAGGAACATCAAACATCTTAGCTTTTGGATATTCACCAATCAGGCATAATACCGAAATATATGGCACGAATGTGAGATTATATAGCATGGACGACAGCAACAACTGGATTCGTACACTCGGCACATCTAAGACAGGTCATGTTATCATAGGCTATGATACTGGATATAGGACTGATTGCCTACTTAATGTGAACGGCGACACGTATACGCAGAAGCTTTATCTATACAAGCCAAACACTGCAAATGACGAAAACGCCATATTTTTCACCGTAGACACTGTTCAGACGACAGACTCATCAGGCAACACTTCAAACAAGAAGGTGTTGAAGCTCAATGGTGATTTCTATGCCACAGGCTCCGTGAGCGCACTCGGAGCATCGTCTGGCGGCAGTTCTGGCGGAGGTGTAGACTTGCATGACCCTTTGAGTTCGATACACTCTCAACTATATTCAAACCCGACACAGAACAACGCCATACTTATATACAGCAAATCGAACGGATGGTACTATGACACGTTCAACAAGTCGTCATACCTCACGACGACCTATTCGCTGACCGTCAATTGCAATTCGACAGAAGCCCTTACCTATACGCCGTCATTACAAGCTAAGACGTTGACTCTGAAAGGCGGCAACGGCATTTCCTTGTCGGCATCAAACGGCACGATTACCATCAGCGGCTCAACACCAACATACAGGACTTTTTATATTAAGTCGCTGAATACGGAATCCGCCGCAAGCAGCGTGTCCGTCATCAACTACACACCGTCGGATTCCGACAACAAGACGCTGACGTTCAAGGCTCTCGGTGACATAACGCTTGATACGGAAACGTCCAATCAAATCGGCATCAAGTACGAACTGCCGACGGCAAGCAGCACTACAAAGGGCGGTGTGAAGGTGGGCACTGGACTGTCTATCAGCAAAGAAATTCTCAGCATCGGAAGTGGTGTGGCTGTCCTCGGTACAGCACAGACGTTTACGGCTGTTCACCGCTTCAATGACGACACATGGTATCTGAACGGCGCGGAACACTGCGACATACATAACAGGCAATGGGACAATGGGACGCTACGCAACAACAACGGGACAGTCAAAGATGCATCTTTTGCCATCCGCAATGCCGTTGAGTTCCGTTGGTACGACACTTATTGGGATATAGGCAACATACGCTCTTCCGACACAAGCTCTTACGGTTTTGGTATAGCATACCGTAATGAGAGTGACAGTTTTGTCCGCGACTGTCTGCGTGTGACCCCAACTGGAGATTTATTCATAACAGGAAACGGATATGTGTTCGGTACGCAGCCTGCCGTCCACGTAGGTACGGACTATAATAATTTCATTGCCCTCCATTGGTCATCTGACGGCAATCGTGGACTCTATGGAGGAGGATGGATTATAGGATATAACGGAACGAACACCTACCTTAATAATGGTAACGTTGGAATAGGTACGGTATCTCCTTCACAGAAACTTGAGGTCAACGGCAATGTCAAGGCCACGAAGTTCTACCTGACCGACCAGCTTTATTTCGAGGTGGACGGTACGAGTATCAAGTGTAACGGCGACTTCTACGCAACAGGTGCTGTATCTGCTCTTGGTGCTAACAGCGGAAGCGGCGGCGGCGGTGGTGTCGGTGATGTCACTTGGGATTTGCTGGCAAGCAATAGCGACACGCATCAGATAGCAGCGTCGCATCTGAACGTACTCAATGGCTACGCACAGCAGTCGTGGGTCACGTCGCAAGGGTATTTGACATCATCTGCTCTGTCAAGCTACGTCACGACGAACACGGAACAGAACATTACGGCAAAGAAGACGTTCACCGTTCAGCAGGCGTTCACGGTTGCAAGTGGAAGTCCTTTTACCGTAACATCTTCTACTATTGTAACAAATCTTAACGCCGACAAGCTTGATGGGCAGGACGGTTCTTATTATGCCACGGCATCTGGTCTTTCAACGTTGCAAGGTTTCTTTACGGGTGGTGTTGCAAATTCGGCTGCACAACTTAGCGACACTTCTGAATACAAGGCTTGGGGGCAGACGTTTTTTACTGGAGGAAAACCTACATCAATCAGCGATGCTCCGTTGTCTGGTGTTACGAACGTTGATTTGCTTTTGTACTTTGACATAGCGAACAGTAGGATAGGCATCGGAAGCGGTAACTCTTCACCAGCATACACACTTGATGTTAACGGAACAATTCGTGTAGGCACAGATGCAAATCTGATAGCAGAACATAGCACAACCAGTAAGTATATGGAACTTAGTTCAGCTGGCAACGAAATACTTATAAGTGGTGCTGGTAGCAGTAGCTTAACTATGCACGTAAACTATAGGACATCTCTACAGACCAGCAAGTACGTTCCCGTTGAATGGCAGTGGCATAATGGCTCTTCTGATTCGTGGACGAAATTCATCCTTGGCTCACTTGAGGCAAAGACGAGCATCAAGATTGGAGGTGCAACCCTTACGTGGGTATCAGGACAAGGATTGAAGTGTGACGAGAACTTCTACTCCGAGAAAGCTATTTCTGCTTTAGGTTCAAACAGTCAGTCTGGTGGCGGTGGTGTCGGTGACGTGACATGGGATGCACTCGCAACGACAGCTACTGGTGGTAGAACAATACATCATTCATATATTGATGATGCTGTTTCAAGTTACGGATATATTTCTCAGTCGTCAGCAGACAATAGATATATCATGTTGAATGGTACTTCAAGTATTACTGGCGACCTTATACCAGTAAGCACAGCGTCGAACTTATGGTTAGGTTCGTCATCTTATCATTGGACAGAGGGTCATATCGACAATATCTACATGAACTCGACTAATAATAACAGTAAGATAGAAATAGCTGGTGCAGCAAGTACATTGACTATCAATGCAACAAGCATAAACAATCCTGCCGCGACTTTATCTATTCAAAACAGCAATGATGCTCGAAGCCTTTCTCTTTGTTCTGGAGGTGGAAACGTCGGTGTAGGAACTTCACCTAACAGTAGTTATAAGCTGTATGTGAACGGTAATACTTATTTAAATGGACTTCTCAACGTTAAAGACTTTTTTATTCAAAACTCTGGCCCGAATTACTATAACATTGGAGGTAATGGTCTGACTGTATATCAGAATGGAACTTGGACTGGCGGCTCTGACATACGACGCAAAGATATAGTCACTAATATTGGATGCGATATTAATCAGATTGCATCCGCTCCTATATTCAATTTTATATGGAAAGCAGACATTACAAGAACGGTTCATGTAGGTACGTCAGCACAGTACTGGAGTAAAGTGTTTGAGAATGCTGTATCTGAAGGAGGTGACGGGTATCTATACATGGACTACGGTGCAACAGCACTTGCATCAGCAGTGATTACAGCGCGCAAGGTATTAGAACACGAAGGACGTATAAGACTCTTGGAGATTGAGAATCAAGCACTTAGAAAGGAAATTGAACAACTTAAAAAAGCAGCATAGATATGAGTTACATTTCAGACGAATACGGGGTGCATCTTGGAGCGCCGATTAGCATCTACGATGTTCAAAGGTGTCTTGGCTCGACTTCGCCAGACCTTGCAACCCTGTGTATGAACAACAACGTAAATATGTGGTCGGGCGTTAAACCAATATGGCACACAAAGGTGAGCGAGCTTACCGACAATGACAGGGCTGGTAGAGTATTGTCTGGGTATAAGACTGGCGGTGGAATCAAGAAACGTGCCTATCTGTGGTCTGACTACGAAGGCAGTATGGCATCGACAAGTTCTTACGGAAATCCAGCAAGCGTGGTGTGGACGCACGACAAGCCTTCTGTAGGCGGGGGTTGTGCATTCCGACTGACTGACTTTAATGGTTATTATCATAACCAAAGAAATGTTTTCAGGATTTTTTCTTATATCGACAACTTGGACGGCATACCAATTCCATCGACACCTACTGGTACTGGCGGTGCTGAAATCGAGTTCCTTTTGGATGCAAACGTCGTAACAGGATGCGTAAGGCCACAAGTTCTTTTTGGTGATTGCATAAACCTTTCTGGAAACAAGCATTTTTATGCTGGCGTAATCTTGGCAAGTGGCAACGGCGCAAGTGACAAGCATTATGTGAAGACATCAGACAAAACGCTTGAATCTTGTCTTTACGCCTCTTCTGGTGATACGTATTTGCACGTATCGTTCAAGGTTGATACTGCCCTTTTTGCAAGAGCTGTCACTGGAGGAAGTGCAAGTGCATACCAAAGCTATCCTATGAGAAATGGCGATAAGTGGACGGCTTGTGTGGTTCTTGTTGATAGGCAGATAACAGGTTCAACGTCCGACTACACGTTTAACAGCACAGACACAATCGTAAGGTTGGAGTATGCTGAAAACGTGGACAGGTGGACTCTTCCTATTAAGCAGAGTAAGTACTCTATTATTACAAGCATGAAGATGAGTATTCGTTTTGCAAAACAGTCGCAACAGTTAAATGGCCATTGGCGTTACAAGATAGCGTTTATAGATGTTACAGCAACAAAGGCAACTGGCGATGATGTGCCATTTAGTGTTGACGGAATGTTTCAGTGCCAAATCGGTAATGTCTCAATAGAAAACCAAGGGTCGGCATATAACGGTGAGCCTTTGGAGGTGTATGTAGGAAGCCTGACATTTACAGGCACAGGCGTACAAGTGCTCCATTTGTATCCTAACGTGTATTATGAACTTACAAGCACAACCGCAGGAAACCAACTGCTAAACGGACGGCTGACATTTTATAACCCTACGATTGGCAGATTTGAAGGAGGGTGGTCTGTAGACGCCCATAACCTCGACTCGGAATACATAGTTAGTGATTTAAGTATAATATAATTTTAATTCAAATTAAAAGAAAACAGTTATGACAGAATCGAATTTTAGTTTGTTTAAGGTTGCATCGTTCATCGGTGTGTTAGTTCTTGTCCTGACGACCATCATGGTATTTGCAGGAGGTATCTATCTGATTAAGGACGGTCACTCGGCCAATGGTATAGCGTGCTTCATAGGAAGCGTTGTGTGCGCTGTCTGCGCCGTCCGTGTGTACCGCAACTATCAGAAACGAAATCAGTAGAAAATCTTTTTTAATTCACTTTAATATTAACAATTTAAATTCCAAAAGTTATGAGTACATTTAACATTACAAGTTCATCAATGAACAACCAGTTTGAGTATGCTGACGAGAACGTCACAGTACAGGGTTCCTACACCAAGGACGCAACCACAGACACTTTGCAGAATGTCAGCGGTTCGGTCTACAAAGTCCCAGCACAGCAGGGTCAGCAGGGTGAGTACATGGGCAACTTCAACGGCTACATGCGTGACGGTGAGGTTCGCTACAGCATCTCCGAGATGTCACGCCGCAACGCCAACATGACATGGGATGCCATCGACGAGATTGAGGCCAACATCACTGGTACAAACGAGTAGTATCATCTATCAACCATTTAAGAATGTTTACGAATATGAAGAAGACAATCAAGACAGAAAAGGTTCTTTCGGCATTCCGTGTTCTGAACACCGCCAAGTACTCCAAGATGGAGGATGAAGACAAAATCAAGGTGTGGAAGATTGCTCGTGCCTTGAAACCAGTCGCCGACAAGTTTGACGATGATTCAAAGGATGCCGCAGAGAAGTTCAAGCCCAGCGAGGATTTTGGCGACAACCTTCAAAAGGCACAAGAGTACGAGCGTCTGCGTAATGCTGGCGAAGACATGTCGAAAGCCTCGATGGGTGCTGCCGAATACGGTGAGTTCATCAAGGAGTTTCAAAGCTACAACAAACTCGTCGGTGATGCCGTCAAGGAGTTTGCCGACAAGGATGTTGAAATTGAATTTGAGCAACTTTCCGAAGATGCCTTTGGTAAGCTTATGGCATCGAACGAATGGGATATGTCGCAAGTGGTAATGCTTGATGGAATCGTAACAAAGTAATTTTGTATGGCAACAAAAGTCATAGCATGGCCAACTGGTAGTGGCAACATCACTCTGTCTTACAATGGTCAGGGTGATGGAGCCATTACGGTGCAGTCTGATGAAAACAACCTTGACGTTTCACGCAGCCAGAGTATTACGGTTGAAACCACAAAAGGCGGCACTATAAGCCAAGTGTTGACAATAACTCAAGCCGCTGGAACTAACTTTAGGCTTTCAAATGGCGATGTTTTTGCGCCTTCGGATTATGATTATATGAACGTTCAAACTGATTAGGAATTATGGCAGTATTTACAAGTAATTACACAGGCGCACAGATTGACGCGGCTATAGGAAAGTCTCTTGCAGATGTTCAGTCATCAATGAGTGTGGTGGCAATCAGTGTTAACACAAGCTCGGTTTGCTCAATCACAGGTGCTGGCAACAGTGGAAAGAGCGAGACCATTATCTACACCAACTCAGGAAGTAGCGACCTGACAGTGACAGTGCCTACGACAAACATACAGACACCTGACGGGCAGGCAATAGAGCTGACTTGCCCAGCAGAAGGTTACTGTGAAGTTTCTTATCTTAATATCGGAGGTACTATTTATGCTCGCGGTCTTTAATCTTTAAAGATAGAATTGTTATGGAAAAATATTTGTATATCAAACAAAGTATAGCAAAGCATTTTATTGACTTTGCAGAACCATTGTCCGCAGAGGAATATAACAACCTTGGCGAAACATGGCAGGACTATGTAGATAATAAGTGGGTTCTTTTGAACGAAGAGCAACGAGCATTCTATATCGAACATCCCAATGCTGTACCAAAGGAGGTATGGGATATGGAGATGTTTCCAAAACCAGAACGTACAATAGAACAGGCGAAGCAAGAGAAGATAGAAGAGATAGAGATATATGACAAGTCGGAGGCGGTGAATAGTTTCACAATCGGCAATCTCTCCATGTGGCTTACCGTCAGCGAACGCCAGCAGATTGCTACTCAAATTAGTTCCAATGAAGCTATCGGCAGAGAGACAATGACACGATGGTTTGAAGGACAGGAGTTTACTTTCCCCATTGCCACATGGAAACAGATGCTTGTTGCCCTTGAAGTCTATGCTGGCGATGCCCTCAATGTAACGGAATGGCACAAGTCCTCCGTCAATGCGCTTGATACCATTGAGGCGGTAGATGCTTATGATTATACGTCTGATTACCCAGAGAAATTAACATTCTGATTATGAGAAGAAGAGCTTTGTTAGGAGGAGGGATAGACTATAGTAAGCAATATTTTACTATAGTGTCCTTGTCTGACAATAATACGATTGGATGGAAAGCTAGCTATAGTTCTTTAACTAAGTATATTAGCATATCCATAGACAATGGAAACAGATGGACTGCAAAAAAATCCACTACAAGTGGTGTAACATTGGCAACCATAAACAGTGGAGACAGATTACTGGTAAAATATTATAATGCTGCTTTCTATGGTAATAGTAGCTACTATAATTTCTTCACTTCTACAGGCGACTTTGATGTAGAAGGGAATATTATGTCAATGCTCACCGATGGTGATTTTAAAACGCTTTATACAATATCGGAACAGTATGCTCTTAGGCAATTGTTTTATAACTGTACTAGATTAAAGAACGCAAAGAACCTTGTTTTGCCTGCTACAACATTAGCAAATGGTTGTTATTCAAATATGTTCAGTGGCTGTAGTGGTCTAACGACAGCTCCAACATTACCAGCTACAACATTGGCAAAAAATTGCTATCAGCGGATGTTCCTTGGTTGTACAGGTTTGACTTCAATACCAACAAATTTACTCCCAGCTACAACGTTAGCAAACTATTGCTATGGTCAGATGTTCTATGGTTGTACAGGTTTGACTTCAATACCAACAAATTTACTCCCAGCAACTACAATAGCAGATGGTTGTTATTATATGATGTTCCATGGTTGTACAGGTTTGACTTCAATACCAACAAATTTACTCCCAGCAACTACAATAGCAGATAGTTGCTATCAGGAGATGTTCTATGGTTGTAGTAATATAACGACTGCACCTTACTTGACTGCAACTACATTGATAACTTATTGCTATGCTGGTATGTTCGGGAATTGTACCCAGTTGAACTCAATCCGTATGTTAGCAACAGACATATCAGCTACAAGATGTCTATCAAATTGGGTGTCTGGTGTGGCAGCAAGCGGTACATTCGTCAAGAATAGTTCAGCAACGTGGAGAACAACAGGTGTGAATGGTGTTCCAAGCGGTTGGACGGTAGAAACAGCAAGTTCTTAAAATGATATGACTATGACGACAATGCTTATATTATCAATCCTCTTGGTCACCCTCTACTTGGGGGCGGCCATCTGGAAGATAAAATGCCTCACCGACAGCATCAGCGACATGGTTTGCTGGCATCCAAAGAAAGAGCAATGGGTGTGAAGTGCATGGCTTGTAACGATGAGTCTAATGGGTGGTATATTTTTTTGGTTAATAACGAAATAAACGAGTGGATTATGGGACAGAATACTGATTACGAAAAAGCGGTAACCTTCAAGGGTACTGATTTAAAGTACCTGTTGAAGATTGAGTCGGAGGGATTCTCGATGGATGACGATGATTTCAAGGTTATTCTAAGAAATTCCTTCGGGACAAAGAAAGTAGAAATCGAAAAGAGCCAGATGCTCAAATCAGGTGATGATGGCTACATCTTTACGTTTTCTACCGATGACGTAGGCACAAGTGAGATTGTAATGACTACAATCGCCTATGTGCCAGACTCAGACTTTGACGACGGCATAAGAACGGAAGTGGAAAGGTTTGTTTTGTGTATCATTAAGTGAATGCAGGTATGAATGAAATAAAGGTGTCATTCGGATGTGCAACCGTCACGGTGTCACGTATCGGCGGTTGTATCACGGCTTCGGCAGAGCGAATAGGTGGCATGACCACAAGGCTCACCAAGAAGGGCGGCATGACGGTCACGGCGGCATTGATATGCGCAACAGACCAAGGTACGAGGTATCTTCGTGTAACGCCAGAGAACCCACAAACATTCCATTGGATAAGCTACACGAACGAGATTGTCTATGATGTGCAGTCAAATGTAAACTGGAATATAAGTTAGTTTTTCATATTGTTTAATTGTTTTAATTTTGAAGTATTATGGGATATGCAAGTTGGCTAACGCCAAGTAAATTATCGGGAAGTGGCAATGATACCGTCAACGTATCAGCCAATGCAAACAACACTGGACGTAATGCGAGGACAACAACTCTTACGTTCAGTGCGGTAGGTGTGGAAGATGTGGTTAGAAACGTCAGTCAGACGGGTAAGCCAGAGTTCGGAACGTTTAACAACGCAAGCGCGGCATCTGAAAAAACTGGAGGCACTTTGACTTTAAGCGGAACTTCCAACTCGTCGAAACTGACGTTTAGTAAGGGTACGGACAACATTGGCCTTACCATTCCTGAAACATACACTGCCGCTGGATTGACAACCAACAACGGTGACGCAATTACAGGAGACCCAGGAGCAACGCAGGAATATGCGTGGAGCATTCCATTTACAATTCCTGCCAACACGGGTGTTGACCCGCTGACGTGTCAGATTGTGGTGACGGATGATGCAGGTCACACGAGCACCTGTACAATCACGCTGGCCGCTGGCGATGCTACACTGAGCGTAACACCTGCAAGCGTAGAGATTCCTTGGGACGGCTCTACAAGTGCATCGTTCACGGTTGCGTCGAACACGAACTGGACAATTGCGTAAAGCACCTACAACTTTATCAAAAGGATTGGTGTCTAAGTATTTATTACTTAGGCACTTTTCTTTTTTAGTTAATAAAAAAAACAAAAACAACTAGGAAAAACGCAACTTAACCAATTGAAATACAACACATTGGAAAGTTGTATACGGACTTAAAAAAGTTCTATTAGGATTTAGTTTGTTTCCATCGTAACTTTGCAACCGTAACGTTACAAAGTGAGTAATAACTAAAAGTTTAACAAATTAAATCTTACATAGGATATGGCAGAGATTTATCAGTTGCCAGACGGCAACAACAACAACGGAGGATTTGGTAACATACCATTCTCTATCCCTATCGGTGGTTTCGGTATGGGTGGTGGTCTTTTTGGCGGGAATTACGGCATGAACGGGATTGCTGACTTATTTGGACTTGCTATCATTGCTTCAATGTTCGGCTGGAACAATGGCGGATTTGGCAATGGAGGCTTTGGCGGAGGAAACTCAGGCGCGGCTTTCTTGGCTAATCAGCTCTCGAACGATTCGGGTCGTGAACTTATTATGAATGCTATCACCAACCAAGGCGAGGCTTCACGCACAGCCATTCAGACACTTAGCACTATGTTAGGTCAGGACTTCAACTTAACAAATGCAGGTATTCAGTCTGCTCAGAACACGCTGAATCAGATTGCTAACCAGCTCGGTATGTCTACCTTGCAGATGATTAACGCTGTACAGTCTGGTGACGCTAACGTAATTAGCACCTTGCAGAGCTGTTGCTGTCAGACGCAGAAGCAGATTATGGAACAGGGCTACCAATCTCAGATTGCAACTCTAAACCAGACCAATCAGCTTGGCTCACAGGCAGACCGCAACACCAATTCGTTGCTGAATGCAATCAACGCACAGACCGTTGCAATGAACGACCAGTTCTGCGCAGCCCGTGAGCGTGATATGCAGGCTAAGATTGATACACAGGCTGACATCATAACTCAGCTTCGTGGTCAGATTGACAACGCAAACCAGACTGCACAGATTACGGGTTATGTTAATTCACTGATTGCTCCATTACAGGCAAAGGTTACGGAGATTGCCGATAAGCAACTTCCGACTGTACCAGTTCAATGGCCGCAGATTCAGGCTGTGAATACCACACCTTACATGGGCGGTTGGAACGGTTTTTATGGCAACGGGTTCGGCAACCAGATTGTGTTTTAACGATTAAGTGGATAGGAGGTATATAGCATGTGTTTCAATAATGTAACAACAAATGCGGGAGGAATACCACTACTCGTTTCAACCGCAACCACTATTGGTACTGAGACTATCGACATTGCAATGGGTTTTCGCAGGATTCAGCCTCTTGGCTATTTTACTCTCCGTATTTCGGATGTAATACCTGCCGATGCCACAACGACACTACCTGTTTCTTTAACACTAAATGGCACTACACGTCAGTTGACACTCCCCAACGGAGAAAACGTCACTGCCGCAGAATTGCTTAACGTGAGTACAATTTTGGTGTGGAATGACAGATTCAACGGCTCGTTGATGCTAATGTCTCGTACCGTAGTGTGATTCGCACAAGCGTCGGGCAAGCGTTCTTTGACTTACTGATTGACAAGAGACTTTTCGTAGTCGGATAGGTACATCCATCTCATTTTGCGATACGTTTTGCGCATTCCAACGCACACACGATAAACGCATCTATTTCTATACCCATAGTCTTCAACGTCACTTAAAGAAGAAAATCTTTGATAAATTTTCCCGTCTTTTATTGCGACTACAGGTTTACGAAGAGTTGGATATTCTCGACCAGTTCTTGACTTACTGTTTACTTCTTTTGTTATTGGGTTCTGCATGTTTTCTTTTGCGGTACACCAACGAAGATTAAGCACGTTGTTATTGAACTTATTTCCGTCGATGTGGTCTATTTGTGGCTTGTTTAGATGGTTTGGAAGAAAAGTTGTGGCAACGAGTCTGTGGACGGAATAATATTTCTTTTCATTTTTGATACTTATGCACACTCTTTTGTATTTTCCATAAATGTTTTGTTTGAGTATTCTCGGATTATTCCACTTAACACTACCGTTCATTACATTCACAAAACGTCCCAAAGATACGATGCGCCCAAAATTGGAAGCCATATAAAAACCTTCCATATTTGGAATTTCTTTAAATTCTTCCCCTTCGAGTTTTATAGACTCAATAAATTCTTTGTTTGTCATTTTTCTTTCTGAGTTAAATAACTTCTGAGATTTAAAAAAGGGAAGAGCCTCAGAAATACTCTTGTCAGTCGGTGGCCAAACCAACCTATCCCGATGCAAAGGTACAAATAAATTAGTGAATAAACAAGTATTTTAAAGTAATTAACAATGGAATTTTCAGCACTAACGAACGGAATGCCGTTCTACGTTTTAAGAAAGAGTGACAAGCCTTTTTTGGAGGTTGGCGTGGTAAAGCAGAAATCGCAGCCAAGGGCACAATACCCGATGCAGACACCAAATGTCGGTATGGGGTTACAGATGCAGCAGGTTGTGGATATTACGGCTACCATCAACGGCAAGGACGAAACGTTTCCAAACCTGCCCGTGAATGTGGAAATAGCCCAAAAGGGCAATGATACGTTTAGCGGTAGTAGGGAAGCGATGTTGCAAGCCGTGGATGCTATGTTGCAGACATCAAAGAAAGCAATAGAGCAAGTTCCGTACCACAAATCGGTAATAGCCGAGAGCGAGAAGATGCTTGAAACGCTTAATCCGCAGTATGCCGAGAACAAGCAGAATGCAAGGGTTATCCAGTCCTTGCAGGAAAAACAGAAGATGCAAGAGCAACAACTTGCAGAGTTGAAGGCACAGAACACGGAGATGCTATCCATCTTACGACAATTGAACGGCAGTCCGTCCGCTGGTGTTGTTAATCCTTAAAACCGAGTAAAGATATGGGCTATATTATTCTGAACACAGACCGTGAGGACGAGATGGATGGCTTGCGCTCACAGATGCGTCGCAATTATCGT
>Ga0326511_10000195_pt1 | contig 50684 bp, 68 predicted proteins | sample 0_2496_0518_D_FD_203701 | JGI IMG/M metagenome (GOLD analysis project Ga0326511, IMG submission 203701) | Bovine rumen microbial communities from UC Davis, California, United States - 0_2496_0518 | ecosystem: Host-associated > Mammals > Digestive system > Stomach > Rumen | place: USA... | reverse complement strand
CTTAAAAAAATCTCCGGAGGGACATTTGGTAGAATGTTTTATGTTCTTTGATGGGTGCTAGGTAGGACCAATTAGTGTTGCTGGCCTTTCTCTCCTTTCATACAGATGTTGGTTATGTCTAGCATCTTTTAAATAGCATAAAACTATAATGAAAGATATTTGAAAATGCTGTCAAGGAGGTGGAAAGCTTGAGGAAAGTAAAGCAAAAGGCAGCAGAAAGTGATAAAGAAGTGATGCCCGCTACTTCTCCAGAGAGCCAACAAAGCCGTTGTATAGCACTTGCAATGTCAACAGCAGAGTCTCAACTGCGAGATGGAACAGCATCATCTCAGGTTATTACACATTTTCTTAAGCTGGCCACAGAGGAAGCCAAGCTCGAGAGAGAGAAGATGGAATTAGAGAAGGAATTACTCAAGGCCAAGACAAAAGCTTACGAGTCTTCTGAGGAAATCAAAGCACTTTATACGGAGGCAATGAATGCAATGATGGACTATCGAGGTGGTTTCTTAAATGGAGAAGATTAGAAGATATTCCGAACTTGTATTATTGCCAACATTTGAGGAACGCTTTAATTACTTAAAGCTTGACGGAAGTGTCGGAGAAGACACCTTTGGATTCGACAGATATTTGAATCAAATATTTTACCGTTCACCAGAATGGAAACAAATTCGAAATCAAATAATTATACGAGACAACGGATGTGATCTTGGGATAGATGGCATGAACATCTATTCTAAAATTTTAATCCATCATATGAATCCAATAGCCGTAGAGGATGTTTCAAACCGCAATCCCGATATTCTTAATCCTGAATTTCTCATATCAGTTTCTCATGATACTCACAATGCAATACATTATGGCGCAGAAGCCCCGAGAATCGATCATTTTATAGAAAGATATTCGGGTGACACTTGCCCATGGAAAGGATAGTTTAATGAAAGGTGGCTAAATGAATTACAGCATTCTAAATTCAGTAAAGAAGATGCTTGGTCTGGCTGAAGACTATACCCCATTTGACACAGACATCATTCTTCACATAAACACAGTATTTTCAATTTTATTTCAGATGGGTATCGGGTCAGATACCGCATTTAGCATCACGGACTCCACCTCAAAATGGAGCGATTTCTTAGGCGATGTGGATACAATCGAAATGATTAAATCCTATATGTACTTAAAAGTTCGCCTTCTCTTCGACCCACCAACAACCGGTGGAGTTAAAGAGGCAATCGAGAATTCTGTAAAGGAACTCGAGTATCGAATCTATGTTTCCGAGCAAAACCGAAAAGAATACAAGGAGGTCACTTAATGGAAGGAAAAGTATTAATTCATCACGGCATAAAAGGCCAAAAATGGGGAGTAAGAAGGTACCAGAATGCTGATGGCACATTAACAGCTGAAGGAATGGCCAGATACAAGACCGATTCCAATTTTGCAGAAAAATATGATCGCCAGCGGGCTACAGATGCGTACAATGACGCAAGGTATGCTCACGCGAGTGCGGAGTATAATTCGGGTCTGAGTACTAAATATAAAAATAAATTTGATAAAAATATTAATGATCTTTCCAACTTTAAAAAAGCAGAGAAGTATCAGACTGCCGCTTATGCCTCGAGGGCTGATGAAGAAGTAAAATTAAAGAGAGCAAAAAAACTTATAAATGATTATGTTTCGAAGTATCAAAATAAAAAATTGAAGAGTCTTAAATTTGATACCTCTGGTCGCACTTCAATAAAAAATTACAAGGAAGCAGCAAAAATCATAGAATATGCTAATAAACGGAAGTATTGGCCTTTGATGTTTGGAGGAGCTATCGGCGGCGCTGTACGATCAGCTTTAGTCGCGAAAGATGGCCGAGAGAAAAATAATGCATATGTTTATGAAAATACTAAAAAGTATAAAGATCGAATTCAAGAATTAAGGGAGTCATAAAATGTTAAGCAATACAGCAACGCCGAAATATTATGGCCAGTTCAGGGATGCTGTGTTGAGAGGCGAAATTCCGGTCTGTAGAACAATTTCTATGGAAATGGTGCGTATCGATAACATGATAGCAAACCCGGGAATATGGTATGACGATCAACCAGTAGAAGGATTTATCAAGTTTTGTGAAAGTGAATTAACACTCACAGACGGTTCCGATTTGGTTCTACTGGATTCATTTAAATTATGGGCCGAAGAGATATTTGGATGGTACTACTACGAAGAGAGAAGCGTATATGAACCATACCCAAACGGCCATGGTGGACATTACGTCAACAAACGAAAACTCAAAAGACTGATTAATAAACAATACTTAATTATTGCTAGAGGTGCAGCAAAGTCTATGTATCTTTCCTGCTTACAGTCTTATTTTTTAACTGTTGATACATCCACCACCCAGCAGTTGACTACTGCGCCTACTATGAAACAAGCAGAAGAAGTCCTATCACCGATGCGGACTGCAATCGCAAGAGCACGCGGTCCATACTTTAAGTTTCTAACCGAGGGCTCTCTCCAAAACACCACTGGGAGTAAAGCAAACAGACAAAAGTTGGCATCTACCAAAAAAGGAATTGAAAACTTTATGACTAATTCCATTTGTGAGATTCGACCTATGAGGATTGATAAATTGCAAGGTCGAAGAGATCGAGTTGCAACAGTCGATGAATGGCTTTCGGGCGATTTACGAGAAGATCCGCTTTCAGCTATTGATCAAGGCGCATCTAAGAACGATGATTACCTAATCGTATTAGCGAGTTCAGAAGGCACCGTTAGAAATGGCGCAGGCGATACAATCAAAATGGAATTAATGGACATCTTAAAAGGTGACTACGTCAGCCCAAGAACTTCTATCTGGTATTATCGATTAGATGATATTTCAGAAGTTGGAAACCCGGACATGTGGTTGAAGGCCAATCCAAATCTTGGTAAAACCATTCAGTATGATGTCTATCAGCAAGATGTAGAAAGAGCCGAAAAAGCCCCATCTACACGAAATGATATTTTAGCTAAGAGATTCGGGATCCCGATGGAGGGTTATACTTATTACTTTACATATGAGGATACGATCCCGCATCGGCACAGGGATTACTGGCAGATGGGTTGCGCTATGGGCTGTGACTTGTCTCAAGGTGATGACTTCTGTGCTTTTACTTTCTTATTTCCACTCGGAAACGGAGCATTCGGCGTCAAAACCCGAAATTATATTTCTTCATTAACATTCTCACGGCTACCGCTGGCAATGCATCAGAAATACGAAACATTTATGGCTGAAGGAAGTTTAATTGTCCTGGAAGGAACCGTATTAGACATGATGCAAGTTTATGACGATCTAGATGCTCATATAAACGAACGAGGTTATGATGTCAGAGCAGTTGGCTATGACCCATATAATGCTCGAGAGTTTATTGAACGCTGGCAAACCGAGAATGGACCGTTTGGAATTGAGAAAGTAATACAAGGTGCCAAAACCGAGACAGTTCCTTTGGGCGAATTAAAGAAGTTGGCCGAAGAAAGACTACTTCTGTTTGACGAAGACCTAATGTCGTTTGCTATGGGAAACTGCATCACAATGGAGGACACCAATGGAAATAGGAAACTGCTTAAAAAGAGACATGACGCAAAAATCGACGCCGTTGCAGCAATGATGGACGCGTATGTCTCTTTTAAGTTAAACAAGGATGCTTTTGAATAAGGAGTTGAATTAATGTATGGAAAAGTTTTAATCCATCATGGAATTGACGGACAAAAATGGGGGGAAAGAAATGGTCCGCCATACCCGCTGGCCGTCGATCAGCATTCAGCCGGCGAGCAACGGTCGAACGATTTTTCGAAAATGGATAGTGTGATGGATAAGACAAAAAACAGCTCTGACGAGGAAAAGAAAGACTCCCATTCAAATGGCGAGTCAACCTCAAAAAATGGCTCTTCTAATAAGACTAATAAATCGGTTGACTTATCAGCATTAAAAGCCGCTAGAACTTTAGCAGAAGCCGCTGATAAATACAAATTAGGAAATATTTATGACGGACCAATCAATAAGAAAATTAGCGAAGATAAAAAAGAAGAGATGAGCCACATGACCAATGAAGAATTGGCGGCAGTAATTAAAAGATGTAACCTTGAGAAAAACTATGCCGATTTGACTTCACAAAAGTCTCATAAAGGGGAAGATTTTGTCAAGAATGCAAGCACTATTCTTGGTTTAGCGCTCACGGCAGCGAATCTTTACGTGACGTTAAGCGGGAGAAAAAAATAAATAATAAGGAGGATATATGGCAAAGGTAATTAAAGAAACTACTGAAGAAATTTCCGAAACAAAAGAAGTGGCAAAGACCGCAAAGGTCATTTGCGAGCGCCTTAACGTTCGTAAGGTTCCGAGTATGAAAGGCGACATTCTTGAAGTGATTTCTAAAGGCACTACCATTACTCTTGGAAATTCAAAATCGGATTCGGATTGGGTAAAGGTAACCTTAGATACCGGAGTTCATGGCTTTGTTATGAAGAAATTTGTTAAATAGGCGGTGAGCAAATGCCTAAATTATCAGATAGGTTAAGGCATGCATGGAATGCCTTTTTAAACAAAGACCCAACTCAATACGCTTATCAAGGGCTAGGGTATAGTTCAAGCGTTCGCCCCGATAGACCTAAATTTAGTGGGGGAAACGAGCGGTCAATTGTCACCAGTGTGTATACAAGGGTGTCACTTGATGTCGCTCAGATTGATATTAAACATGTTCGATTGGATAAAAATGGAAGGTTTACCGGAGTTATTAAGTCCGGTCTTCAAGAATGTTTAAGCATCGAGGCGAATAAAGACCAAACCGCTAGAAGTTTTATTCAGGACGTTGTCATTTCTATGTTTGATGAAGGATGCGTGGCAATTGTCCCCGTTGATACAACAATAAATCCGGTGGTCTCAAGTTCGTATGACATCCAGTCAATGCGAACTGCAAAAATATTGAATTGGTACCCCGACCATGTGCAATTACGGTTGTATAATGACAGACTTGGAAAAAGTGAAGACATTACACTACCTAAAAATAGCGTGGCAATTATTGAAAATCCACTTTATGCAATCATCAATGAACACAATTCAACTATGCAAAGATTAATTCGTAAGTTGAATTTATTAGACTCCATTGATGAACAAAGTGGTTCTGGAAAACTGGATTTGATTATTCAGCTACCTTATGTCGTTAAGACAGAAGCTCGTCGTCAGCAGGCAGAAATGCGCCGTAAAGACATAGAAGACCAATTGGCTAGCTCTAAATATGGTGTTGCCTATACCGATGGTACAGAACATATCACTCAGTTGAATCGTTCTGTTGAAAACAACCTTTTAGCCCAGATTGAGTATCTTACGAGTATGCTTTACAGCCAGCTAGGTATCACTCAGGCAATATTGGATGGAACAGCAGATGATAAAACGTTTATGAACTACTACAGTCGGACTATAGAGCCAATCGTTTCTGCTATTGTTGATGAAATGAAGAGAAAGTTTTTAACCAAAACTGCACGAGCTCAAGGGCAATCCATCATGTTCTTCAGAGACCCATTCAAATTGGTTCCAGTCATGGATTTGGCGGACATAGCGGATAAGTTTACCAGAAATGAAATTATGTCTTCAAATGAATTACGACAAATTATTGGAATGGCGCCGGTTGAAGGTGATAGAGCAGATGAACTTAGAAATAAGAACATCAATGCTGGAACAGACGAGTCGTTCTCAACTACAACCGAAGAAGGGATGATGGATTGGGAAGAACCCCCACAGTTATTCGACAAACAAAAATTAAGTAGCGCGGACTACTAGAAAGGAAAAAATCAAAATGGGAGAAACTTATGATTTTAGTGGCTGGGCTACTAGAAATGATCTGAAGTGTTCCGATGGCAGAACAATTCGTCGCGATGCCTTCAAGCACAATGATGGCACCATTGTTCCGCTGGTGTGGAATCATCAGCATAATGATCCATTAAATGTACTCGGTCATGCATTACTTGAAAACCGTGAGGATGGTGTATATGCATATTGCACGTTAAATGACACCGCGGCAGGCACTAACGCAAAAGAATTAGTTAAGCATGGAGATGTATCGGCCCTTTCAATTTATGCTAATCAATTAGCAGAAAGAGGGGGAGACGTTCTTCATGGCGTTATCCGCGAAGTTAGTTTAGTTCTTGCCGGAGCAAATCCTGGGGCGTATATCGATTCGATTATGGCTCACGGAGAGGATAGCGAAGATGGCGCTATTATTTATACGGGAGAAGAAATCAAATTACAGCATGCAGACAATGCCGATGAAAAGGAGGAAGAAAAGTTGGCAGTTGAAGAAACAAAGCCTATCACCAAAACAGAAAATTCCGAAAGTGATGAAACAATAGGCGATATTCTTGAAACATTTAATGAGAAGCAGAAGGCCGTTCTTTATGAACTTATTGCAGAAGCTCTCGAAGAAAAGGATGAGAAGTCCAAAGAATCTACAGAAGGAGAAGATGAAAAAATGAAGCACAATGTATTTGAGTCCGATAATCAGGACAATGTATTAAGCCATTCCGATATGGAGGCTATCATCAGTGATGCTAAGAGATATGGTTCTTTAAAGGAATCCGTACTCCAGCATGGTATTACTGATATCGAGTATCTGTTCCCGGATGCTAAGAATCTTACTGACACCCCGGGTTTCTTAAAGAGAAATCCAGATGGCTGGGTAAGCAATGTTATGAATGGTGTTCATCATACCCCATTCAGTAGAATTAAGATGATGTTTGCAGACTTACGTGAGGACGATGCTCGTGCTAAGGGTTACGCTACCAAGGGTAATATTAAGAGGGAAGAGGTATTTGGTCTGCTTAAGAGATCAGTAGAACCGACCACCGTCTATAAGCTTCAGAAGATGGATCGTGATGATGTTATTGACATCACCGACTTCGATGTTGTTGCTTGGTTGAAGGGCGAAATGAGAACTATGCTTGATGAGGAAATTGCAAGAGCAATTCTCTTCGGTGATGGTAGAGCAGCTTCGTCCGAGGATAAGATCGACCCGACCAAGATTATTCCTATTGTATCTGATGCCGCTCTTTACACCATTCCAGTAACCATGTCTGCATTTACCGCAGAGGATTTCATCGACACCTGCGTAACTGGCCAGATTAACTATGAGGGCTCTGGCAATACAACTTTGTTTGTTACTAACACTACCCTTACCCAGATGCTGCTGGTTAAGGACACTAACAAACATAGAATTTACAAGGACGTTAATGAATTAGCTCTGGCTTGTGCTGTTAAGAGAGTAACTGTTGTTCCGGACGCAATCATGCCTGCTGATACTTATGGCTTGATCGTTGATCTTAATGATTACAACGTTGGTGCTGATAAAGGTGGCGCCGTTAATATGTTCGATGACTTCGATATCGACTACAATAAGCAGAAGTACCTTATCGAAACTAGATGCTCTGGCGCTCTTACTAAGCCTTTCTCTGCAGTTGTTATTAAGAAGTCTGATGCTGAAGGCTAATTCAAAATAGGAGAATAATTTATGAAATGGTATGGAAAAATTGGTTACGTTGAAACCAAAGAAACATCGCCTGGAGTATGGAAAGAGATAGTTACTGAAAAAGACCATTATGGTGACATTATTAAAAACTTTCGAAAGATTAGCTCTGGCGATGGGGCTAACGATAACGTCGTAATCGATAACAGCTTAAGTATTTTAGCTGACCCATACTCTTCAAATAATTATTATGCTATGAGATATGCAACATACCTCGGAACAAAATGGAAAATAACCAATATTGAAGTTTCGTATCCGAGGTTAAATATTACTCTGGGAGGTATTTATAATGAAAACTCGAGTACAGCTCCATAACGAGTTACTTACAGTGCTTAGCAAAGCATATTTTCAACCCCCAGAGTCTCTAAAACTGTCATATCCGTGTATTGTTTATTCATTGGAAGGAGACCAAATCTCCAGAGCAGATGACTTAGCATATAAAAGAATGAAACGATACACGGTGACAGTTATAGATGATAATCCGGATTCGGAATACTCGGATGAGCTACTCAATAAATTTGAGTATTGCAGTTTTGACAGGTGTTTTGTTTCCAATAATCTATATCACTACACACATACAATTTATTATTAGGAGGCTAATTATGGCTAAACTTGAATGGGACAAGACCGGTGAGAAGTTTTATGAGACCGGTCTTAAGAACGGCGTTCTTTATGTAATGACCAACGGCACATATGGCAATGGTGTTGCTTGGAACGGCTTAAGTTCTGTATCTGAATCACCATCTGGTGCAGAAGCAACTGCAATTTATGCAGATGACCAGAAGTATTTGAATCTCTATTCTGCAGAAGAGTTCGCAGCAACCGTTGAAGCTTATACGTATCCGGACGAATTTGCAGAGTGCGATGGCTCTGCCGATATTATTACCGGCGTATCTATTGGCCAGCAGGCTAGAAAGACATTTGCTCTTTGTTATAGAACTACGCTCGGCAATGATTCTGATGGTAATGAACATGGCTATAAGATTCATATCATCTATGGTGCAAAGGCTGCTCCTTCCGAGAAGGCATACAACTCTATCAACGATTCTCCTGAAGCTATTACCTTTAGTTGGGAGTTATCTACGACACCTATTAATGTAGCTGGGTTTAAGCCTACTGCATCTTTGGTTATTGATTCTACTAAGATCGATGCAGCTAAGCTTAAGACCATTGAGAATACCTTATATGGCACTGCAGATACAGAGCCAACGCTTATGTTGCCAGATGCAATTATTGCTTTGACCACTGCTCAGGGCTAATTTATTATTAGTAGCAGCAGTTAATGCCTGACGGTTTTAACCCGAGAGGAGACGCCAATTGTAATGAAAGGCGTCTCCTTTTAATTTAAGGAAAGAGGACACGTGCTTACTGATAATGAAAACAAGAAGCACAGCTATTTACAGTAAAGGAGAATACAAATGTTAAAGAAGACTATCACTTATGAAGATTTCGATGGAAATCAGAGAACCGAAGACTACTATTTCAATCTTACCAAGGCTGAGGCAATGGAGCTGGAAGTTTCTGTTAAGGGCGGTTATGCCGAATATTTGCAGAACATTGTAAAGGAAAACGATAATGCTGGAATTATCAGCGCTATTAAGGACCTTATTCTTCGCTCTTATGGCCATAAGTCTGAAGATGGAAAGAGATTTGTTAAGACGGAAGATGATGCAAAGGAGTTTGCTCAGTCTGAGGCTTATTCTGAATTGTTCTTTGAACTTACATCGGATGATAAAGCTGCTTCTGATTTCTTTAATGGGATCATTCCTAAGATGCCGACTGATAATCTGAAAGCTGTTAAGTAATTTATGAGGAGGGTGGAATGCTCTACATCACTGTGCCAGAAGGCGAGTATTATGATGAACGAACAGGAGAGTTTGTTACGATAAAATCTCAAAAATTATCGTTAGAGCATTCTCTTGTCTCAATTTCAAAATGGGAGTCAAAATGGTGCAAAGCATTTCTTGGAAAAGAAGAGAAGACCGCTGAGCAAACCATTGACTATATAAAATGCATGACCCTTACCCAGAATGTTGACGAAAGGGTCTACGATAATCTTAGCACTGAAAATGTTAAAAAAATTACAGATTATATTTCAGCGCCAATGACTGCTACGTGGTTTAGTAATGACAGCAATCATGCTAGAAGTAATGAAATTATTACTTCAGAATTAATTTATTACTGGATGATCGCTTTAAATATTCCCGTTGAATTTCAAAAGTGGCATCTTAACAGACTTCTTACATTGATTCGAGTATGCGAAATAAAGAATCAACCGCCTAAGAAAATGGGAAAGAGAAGTTTAATGACAAGAAATGCGGCTTTAAATGCTCAAAGAAGAGCAGCCTTGGGCAGCCACGGATAAGGAGTATAAATATGCTTAGAATAAAAGCTCATGGCGATTTTAAACATATTAATACATTCTTTCAGAGAATAAAAGAATTATTTAAATCGGGAATATTAAATAAGTATGGTGAACAGGGGGTTGAAGCACTCAAAGAGGCCACTCCTGTTGACACTGGTGAAACTGCCGCGTCGTGGAGTTATAGAATCGAGCACCACAATCGCGGTTCTTCTATTATTTGGGAAAATTCAAATATCGAAAACGGCGCTTGCGTAGCATTGCTTATACAGTATGGGCATGCCACGCGAAGCGGAACATATGTCAGCGGAATTGACTACATTAACCCAGCATTGCGGCCCGTGTTTGATCGCATGGCTGATGAACTATGGGGGGAGGTAACCAAATAATGAGCAGCGTAGATAATCGAGTCGTTGAAATGGAGTTTGTTAACGACCGATTTCAGAAGAATATCGAAGAGTCTATGAACTCTTTAAAAAATTTAGATAAACAGATAAACACAATGGGCGCTGCAAAAGGACTTGAACAAGTTGGAAAAGCAGCAGATAATGTTTCAGTTAAATTTGATGCAATGCAAGTGGCCGCAGCGACAATGATCGCTAATATTACGACATCGTTTTATAATATGGCAAAAACTTGCGTATCAAAAGTAACCGGCATGATTACTTCGATGGTATCGCAAATTCAAAATGGTGGCCTTAGCCGAGCAATGAAAATTGAAGAGGCTAAATTCCAGTTGGAAGGATTTGGAGTTGCGTGGAATGATATTGTAGAAGATATTAATTATGGTGTTGCTGACACAGCATACGGCTTAGATGAGGCCGCTAAAGTCGCCGCAAATTTGGTTACTTCGGGCATTGAACTTGGCGAACAGATGAAAAGCTCATTACGAGGTATTTCTGGTGTAGCGGCAACCACAAATAGTACATATGCTGATATAGGTGATATCTTTACCACGGTTGCTGGTAATGGAAGACTGATGACTATGGAACTTCGTCGATTAGAAGGACGAGGTTTGAATGTTGCTGGTACCATGGCTAAACAGATGGGCATGACTGAGCAGGAAATTCGAAATATGGTTTCTGCTGGTAAAATCGATTATGAAACATTTGTCAAATCTATGGATGAAGCATTCGGTGCCCATGCAAAGGAAGCAAATAGAACTATTAATGGTGTAACTTCAAACATTAAGTCAGCACTTTCTAAAATTGGTGCTGTTTTTTATGAAGACATTATAGCTAATGATGGCCCACTGGTTACAATGCTTGAAAACTTCAGAGAGCGGATCAATGATATTAAGTCCATTGTTAGTCCTTTTCTTAAAACAGCATCCTCGGCTGTTATTTCTATTATTACGAAAATTAGCGATTATTTAGAAGGATTTGATGTAACAACTATTGTAAATTCGTTTACATCAGTATTTACAATAATCGGGAATATATTAAAATTTTCAGGAAAATTACTTAGTCCAATTATTGAAACTATTGAAAGTTTTATGGAGACATTTCAGTATTCTGGGCTTTATAAATTAATTCAAGATATAAAAGAATTAACTGGCGAATTCACCGTATCCGAAGGTGTTATGGTCACAGTTAAAAATATATTGAAAGCAATAATTTTGCTCATTGATACCGGAGTCAAAATGTTTTCAGTACTTCTTGAACCTTTAAAAATTGTAGGATCGGCAGTCATTAATATTATTAATACATTAATGGACTCCGATGGATTATTAAATACATTATCCAGCGGAATATATGATGTTGTACTCCAACTAAATAATTCTACTGGAATTTTAGATTTTGTTAAGAATGCATTAAGTGGCATTGCCAATGTTATGGTTACATTATTGGCTCCGGTTTCGAATCTTGCTACTGATTTGGGCGAGCAACTTAAAAACTGGGAAGGACTCAAGTCAATATTAGGGATTTTGGTATCCCCAGCAAAAAGCTTAGCAACTGGACTGCTGGATGCTTTCGGATCGTTGACCGGAATAGATGTACTTGAGGCAAAGACAAAGGTGATTGAATTTTTTTCAAACACAATTCAGCATGTTTCCAATTTTCTCTCTCCAGTAATTTCTGGTATAGAAAATCTATTTTTAGTTGTTAAGCAAAATTTTAATACCCCAGGATTCATTCGTTTTAAAGAAAACTTATTAAATATTGGGAATATTATAAAGAATTCCGGGTTGGGGAAAGGGATCGCATCCTTGGTTTCTCAGCTAAAAGAAGATTTTAAAATTCCAGGTTGGGATCGTTTTAAAAAGATATTTACGGATATCGGTGATTTCTTTAAACGCAGTGGAATTGTTAGTGCTTTAGAAACTGTATGGAATATTATTAAAATAATATTTAATGGAATAGTCAAGGTTTTAGGAAAAACTTGGGACGCTATAAAAACTTTTGTTAGTAAGTTATCAAGTACTGAAGGAATAAATGGCATTTCTAGTTTAATTAGCGCTGGCGGATTTGCAGCTCTTGTCCTTTGGCTTAATAGAGTTCAGTCTTTTTTGGAGACTATTACCGAGACGAAGGGAACGTATGGTATTACTGGATTTTTAAATAAAGGCTTGAGTCAACTTTCATTAGCTATCAAAAATTTCACGGCCACCGTTACCGCAAATAATATTGTTAAAATAGCGGCTTCTATTTTACTTCTGGCATACGCCTTAGACAAGATGGCTTCTATACCGGTCGAAGACATGGAACGAGCAACGCTAGCGATGGTTGGAATGTTTGTTGGAATAACAAAGATTTTGCAACTTGTAACAAAGTCCGTCAACACACTCGTAGATCAAATCGGAGCAAATCAAATCGGAACATTGCTTTTGAAAATGGCCGCATCGCTGCTTATTGTCGCATTGGCTGTTGGAATATTAGCAAAAGCGCTTAAGACAATTGAAAGTCTTAATAATGTATGGCAGTCTATTGGCGCTCTTGGTGTGGTATTGCTCGAAGTTACAGTTGCATTAGCGATACTCGGTCGAGTTTGCAAAGGATGCGAGAAAACTCTTTTATTAGCGGCAGCTTCTATATTCATAGTTGCAAAAGCAATCAAAGTATTTGCGGTCGCTATGGTGATATTAAGCCTAATTGATGCGGATGGTTTAAACAGAGGGTGTATGGCTCTATTTAAAATTCTGTTGGCACTTACTTTGTTCACAAAATTTGGTGGGGATAAAACAATCGCAACAGGCGCTTCCTTATTATTAATGGCTAACGGTATCATGATATTGTGCGGGGCTATAGCCATTTTAGGAAGTATGGACATCACAATGCTAAGTCAAGGAATGCTGGCTCTCGCTTCTGTACTCGGAATGCTAACTATATTTACTGCATTTAGTGGAAATAAGACCGTTGCAACTGGCATTTCGATTTTAATCGTCGCAAATGCACTTCTCTTGCTTACCGGAGTTATAGCAATCTTCGGAAGCATGAATGTTGATGTATTGAAACAAGGATTATTAGCGATAGCGGCTGTAATGGGAATGTTTTTAGTAGCATCGGCAGTGGCAACTTCTGTTCTTCCGGGAATGATTGTATTCTCGACTGCAATAGTCGCAATTATAACCGCTGTTAGTTTATTAGTTGCCACGGTTTCAAATGGAGCACTTATATTTGGAATCGGATTAAATACGATAGTTGATGGTTTTAAAAGATTGTATGCAATTGTTGATATTATTCCTGTTGTATTTGGTGCCTTTGGTGCTGGAATAGCTGCTTTCTTAGAGGGTTTTGTTAAGGGATTCAAAGCGGTTGTTATTGCTATTTGTAATGTGATTATTGAAACAACTCCTTCTATCGTGGCAGCACTAAGTGTCGCTATAAGCGGCTTCTTCCAAGTACTAACTAACATTCTTCCGGCTATTGGAGAATTTATTATTACACTTGTTCTTACAGTGGCTCAAATTCTTATCGAGGCGGCTCCTAAATTAATCGAAGCTGTGTTTACAGTTATTGCCGCACTTGTTCATACTATAGCTAAAAAACTTCCGAAAATTATTCCGGACTTGATTTCCATCATATCACAACTTAACGCGATGCTTATACAGTTGGTTCCAGATATAGCTAAAACTTTGGTTACTATGCTTATTGGAATTTTGGGTGTTGTTCTTGCCAATATTGGCGCTATCGTTGATAAATTATTTGACATTCTTATCACCGTTATTAATAAAGTTGCGGAAAGAACTCCGGAGCTAGTTCAAGCATTGTTTAATGTCTTGATGAGTGTATTCCAAGGAGTTATTGATGCATTTTCCGGGGCCGATGCGAATGTCCTAATTGAAGGTTTATCGTTAATTGGGGTTCTTACTGCTATTGTAGCCGCATTAGCAGCGATTGCACCTTTGGCTCCTATCGCGTTAATTGGTGCGGTTGAAATGACCGCGGTGGCAATAGAATTAGCAGGACTTTTAGCGGCTTTGGGCGAATTCACGAAAGCTAATGCTGGAATAACCGATAGCATGAGTGCAAGTCTTCCGTTACTTGGAGCATTAGGCTCTGCCATTGGAACTTTTGTAGGAAATTTGGTCGGCGCAATGGCCGGAGGAATTTCCGATTATCTTCCGCATATCGGGGAGAATCTTTCTAGCTTCATGTCAAACGCACAAGGATTCATAAACGGCGCAAGAGAAATTGATGTAAATGTTTTGAAAGGCGTCGGTATTATTACCGCTGCAATAATTGCATTAAGTGCTGCGGAATTAATTGAAGGAATATCTTCATTTCTATCTTTTGGCGGAAGTTTTGCAGACATAGGAAAAGATTTATCTAATTTTATGTCAAACGCACAAGGATTCTTTGACAGTATGAAGTCGATCGATGATGCAACACTTGAGAGCACTTTGACTTTGTGTGGAATTTTAGCAGCTTTTAGCGCTACCGAGTTGATATCGTCTATTTCATCATTCGTTTCGACATTTTTTGGCTCTAATCAATCGATGGCCGCCATGGGAGAAGAATTAGAAAAATTTGCTCCTCATATGGTAAACTTTGCAGATGAAACAAAGGGTATTTCAACTAATCATTTGCAGGGCGTAGCACGAGCTATGGAAATTATATTTTCGGCGGCAGCGGCTTTACCAAGTTCTGGAGGAACATTTAGTGATTGGTTCTTTGGAAATAATGATATTGTCGCTTTTGGCGATGAACTGGTAAAATTCGCACCGAAGTTTACCGAATTTGCTCAAAGTTTTGACGATCTTACTGACGACCAGATCGATAATACGACCAAAGCTATGGAAACATTCGGCAAGATAGTCAAGATTATTAGCACTATTCCTAATGAAGGTGGAATATGGGCTGCGATTGCTGGTGATAATTCTCTTGGAACTTTTGCTACTGAACTACAGTCATTCGGCGAAAAATATCCAGAAGCCATTACCAATTTAGCGAGTGTTAGTAAAGACGAATATGATTCAGCAGAGTATTCAATGAAATGCTTTGCTGCAATTATTAAGAATTGCAAAGACATTCCTGTTGAAGGTGGAATATGGGCTGCGATTGCTGGTGATAACACTCTCGGTAAATTCTCTACCGAATTAAAAGAATTTGGATCCGATTTTGCGTCGGCGGTAACAGATTTGGCATCGGTCGACAAGGATAAGTATGAGACAGCAGAGGATTCAATGAAATGCTTTGCCGCAATAGTGAAGGCCGCTAATGATATTCCTAATGAAGGATTGTCGGTCGTTTCACTCTTTGTTGGTGATAATGATCTTGCAACTTTCTCTCAAAAACTCATTACTCTTGGTACGAATTTAGGTGCTTTTGCAGATATCGTTTCACTGGTTGGAATTGATACTTATAAGACAGCCGCTAAAGCAGTTGAAGTATTTGCTGTGGTCGTTGAAAATTGCAAGACCATTTCGGATTACAATGGCTCTAGTTTAGCAGCCAATGTTAAAGACTTTTTGGATGTTTTTGGAACTGCGATTTTGGGTTTCTATAATAAGATGAATGAAATCGGCAATTGGAATGACAGTTCTCGATTTACAATCATGGCATCTGATATAGAATCGTTAAATTCTGAAAAATTGGAAGAGTTATCTAAATTATTCGATGATACGAGTAGCCAAATCATAAAGTCAATTAATATTCTTATGAACTTATTTACTGACCATGTATATAGTGCAAAAAATAAGAATAGCATTAAAGGCGCTGGAAAAGAGATTATGGAAAGTCTACGAGACGGCCTTTCTACAGGAAAAGGTGAAAACCTTAATGTTTTTAAACAGCTCATGACTGATCTGGTTACCACCATTAGAAATAAGTATAATGATTTTTATAATGCTGGAAAGTACATCGTTACGGGGTTAATGAATGGAATCGCTGCTCAAGCATCATCCGACACTTTCAAAGAAGCAGTAAAATCAATGGGCGATGTAGCAATTGAAACACTCTGTTTGCATCTCGAAATCCATTCACCATCTAGAGTGTTTGAAGAACTTGGCGAATACATTCCGATGGGTTTGGCGAACGGAATCGAGAGCATGGCGGGCGTTTGCGAGGATGCTTCGAATAATCTTGGCGACGACACCATGTCTGCGATGAAATCGGTTTTGGACAACATGACCGATTTAATTCAAAATGATATAAATCCAGACCTAACTATTACTCCAGTTTTAGATTTGACAAATGTTCGGAGAGGGGCCGCATCCATTGGATCGATGCTTAACCAGAATAATTCTCTTACTTTATCTACCGTCGGCTCAATTACTGATGGAATGAATATGAGAAATAGCTCGGCATCGAACGAAGACATTGTTAGTGCGATTAAATCGCTTTCTTCCGAAATTTCAGGAAACGTGAAAACCAATAACACATACAATATTAATGGTATCACTTACGATAGTGGAAGTGATGTTTCGGACGCTATTAATACTCTTATACGTGCAATTAGAATCGAAGGGAGGGCATAGAAATGAGTTTCGGTTCGGAATCAATAATTACTTTTACAACTCCATCAGTCGGAGACTCTACAGTTTCTACGACCCTTCGCTGGTCGCCGAGCGCTCCATATCAGAATATTACTGTAAATGGAACAAAGTACACAACACAGTCGGCAACAGGAAGTGTAGTAGTTACGGTAGAAAAGTATACTACGGCGTGGACCAAACTTGGCAGTGCAACTGTTATAGTTGATCCTAATAGTTCGGCGAAAGTGACATTGCCAAAAACCGTCTCGTTCTCTCTTCCGAGAGATTCTAATTGCACTAAAATTAGAATGAAAATTTTGGTAAAAGGCAGAAAAACTGCACTTTTAGGCAGCGCCCTATTCACCGCAACGGAATCTGGCTATAAAGAAGTAGCTTACAATCCTTCTACAAAGTCAGACACCTCGACAAAGTCGCCAACCGATACCGATTCTAATGAAGGTACTGGAAATGGAACCATATCGGCAAGCTATTCTTCAAACGTTCCAAATGTTGAAATTACGAATAATGGCCTTCTTCGTGTTTATGATTACAGTGTTGGCTCAGATTCTATGAACGACGAAGACGACAAGAAGACTAAAGTTGCGACCGTTTATTTATGGATTGTCAAATACAATGTCTCTACTAAAAAGTTGTCCACGGTAAAAGTAAGCAGCCAAAGCAAGTATCCAATAAATGTCAGCTACTATCAATATGATAAAACTTTTACCGCTAAAGAACTTACACTCAGCCCGGGCTGTAAGTATAAGGTTCAGGCATTATTTAAATATCAAGACGGGACTAAATCGGCCTGGTCTGGATATTCCGAGTATGTGGCGATCAATGCTTTGTCCGCACCGAGTGTTTCCATTGATGGTATTAAAATTACTGCGGAGATGAGTTCACTTCCTACGCTATGGTCTAAAGTTAGATTCTCTTTGGTTTCTGATAAATCAACGGTTCTCATGACCAAAGACGTAGCGATTGGAAGTAAGACTCGGACCGCAACGTATACTTTTAATGATCCAACAAAAATTGGCTATAACACAACTTATTATGTTCGAGCAAAAGGATACACGTCGGCTGGAACATGGGACGATGAATGGTCCGAGTGGTCATCAGGTGTATGCTCGCCTTTAAGCGCGCCATCATCAGCCCCGACGGTAGAATTGAGTGATAATGACGCACATGTTATAGCCACAATGGATGACTTGGATACTTCCTATAATTATATTCAGTTTAGGCTCCTTCAAGCTCCAGTAGTCGATGCGACAACTAAGAAAGTCACATCCGCTGGAGCTATCGTTCAGACTTCTGACTGGCTTGCCACAACGGTTAAAACCACAAAAAAAAGTGGAACAACCGTTGAGGTTGCTTATATAACATGGACATCTAAGAAATTAAGCAACTCGACTGAATATGTTGTTCAAGCTCGTGGTAAAGCGAAGATAGGTGGAAATTCTGATTGGTCAGATTATTCAGAAGTTGTAACAACCAGACCAGATAGCGTTGCTATCAAGTCTTTAAAGGCAGCAAATGATATTTCAGTAGTTCTTTTTTGGGATGCTTTATCCGCAAGTAACATTACTTATATAGCCGAATACACAGATGACGACAGTAATTTTGATAAGGGCTACGGAACAGAGACAAAATCTGCGCTTACAAGTCCTATGACTATTGACGTGAGCAGCTCCGAGTCAGATTATGCTAATACTTGGTATTTTAGGTTATGTGCAGTTTCTACGGATTCGAGTGGAAATTCAGTGCAATCCAGATGGTCTGCTGTTAAAAGTATCGCACTTGGTCATGCGCCGGATGTTCCTACGACTTGGTCATCCGGATCAACAATTTCAATTGATGGAAATGACCAAATTATTCTATATTGGGCGCACAACACAGTTGATGGATCTGACCAGACAAAGGCCCATATTCAGATTCGTGTTCGTTCGAAAAATTCATCATTTCCAAGTAAATGGGCAGATTCTAATCTTATAGAATATGATTACACGGTCCCAGAGGGAAGTAAAGAACCTAACATTGGTTATTTAGCCATAACATCGGCGATGGTCGAAGAATGGATTTCCAGATTTGGTGATATTTTCGTCGCTCAATGGAGAGTTAAGACTCAGGGCTATATTACTACAAGTGCAGGCTGGAGTGAATATGGAACTACTCGCTCGTTCAATATTTTAGATTCTGTTGAAGTGACCACATATCTTTTAAATAATGAGAAAACAATGGTCACAAACGGAAGTGCTGATAGCGACGGTCATATTCCAGTAGTTTTAACATTCCCATGTTATGCGTATGCATCTGTAGATACTAACGATACGATTGTCGGTTATTTAGTCAAAATAATAGCAGATAGCAACTATTCGATAGCGGATTCTGTTGGAAATACGATAAATATTGTATCGGGTCAAACATTATACGAGAAATATGTATCCTCATCTAAGAAAACGCTTTATCAGGAAATCAATGTTTCCGATATTCGTTTCAAACAAAATGAGGATTATACTTTAGTAATTAATGTATCCACAGAATATGCAAGCACCGGAAGTGGAGAGTATAAATTCTCGCCTACTCAAAGCGATGAGCTTTCTAATACAACTCATATTGTGAATGCAAATGTCGTTTACGATGAAAATAATTACACTTGCAAGGTAAAACCGTATTGGGCAAAAAATGTCGTCGAATATGTTTTAACTACCGAGCAACCAGATGATTGGGAAGATATGTTTTATCGTTCTTATTTCATTAAAAATGGCGATGCGTTCGAGCTTGTAGAAGAAGATCCTGATACTGGTTTAGCACCGACATGGGAAGAGAACACTTATTACTATCAGATATGGACCGAATTAAGCTCGAGTGGCCGAGTTGATTTTAACGTATATCGAACGAATTATGATGGGTCATTTACATTGGTCGGAAGCACATATGCTCAAGGAACAAAGGATGCCGGCATAGTCTTGGATTCTCATCCGAGTCTCGATCTTGCTCGATATCGTGTTGTTGCTATTGACCATGAAACCGGCGCGTTAGAGTATGCGGATATTAATTCCACTCCAGTCAATGAATCGGCAATCATTATTCAATGGAATGACAACCAGGTGTCATACGATATTAATTCAAACTATGACGAAGAAAACCCTTCTTGGAGTGGAAGTTTGTTGAGATTACCTTATGATATCGATGTCTCCGAAGAAAATAGTACCGATGTTAAAATGCTGGAATATGCTGGTCGAGAACATCCTGTTAGCTATTATGGAACTCATTTAGGAACTTCGGCTACTTGGAAGACGGATATCATAAAATCTGATACGGAAACCTTGTACCAGTTACGAAGATTAGCTGTTTGGATGGGTGATTGTTATGTAAGAGAACCATCGGGGTTGGGCTATTGGGCGCACATTAAAGTATCCATAAGCCAGACACATAATAATCCTGTTGTTCCGGTTACTTTAAACTTAACAAGAGTTGAAGGAGGCGAATGATATGGCAATCGACTGGACTAAGTCAATGAAACAGCGATTTGAATATTATATTGTCGACCCAACTACTTGGGGGAACCTGGAAAAACTAGATACAATTATATCCTGCTCGATTTCAAGAGATTCTTCTAAAGATACTTTAGGCTCTGCCAATTTTGACACGACAGAGCCTATATCTGAGAATTATATTCGCGTGTACTTGGTTGCCGAGCAAGACGGAGTTGAATATCGAGAAACTTTAGGAACATTTTTAGTGGAGACGCCTTCCGTTAAATTTAACGGAAAGTACTCCACTATTTCTTTAGATGGTTATACGCCATTAATTGAGTTAAAAGAAAATACGGTTCCCACCGGATACGCAATATTTAAATCAACAAGCAACGCACCAATGTATTCTCTCGAAGAAGCATATAAGCTGTGTAGAGAGCATGGCCGTGCACTCGTTATTGATCCCGAATCCGAAAAGACTCTTAAATCGCATTTTGTTGCAGAAGATGGAGAAACTTGGCTTTCGTTTATTTCGGGGTTGCTTGAAACGGTCGATTATAAATTTGGTCTTGAACCGAATGGGACTATAACATTTGAGCCAATTCAGGATGCATCTAAATTGCACCCAATATTTACTTATAACGACGATAATAGTTCAATTATATCTCAAGATATTACTCTGTCTAAAGATTTATTTGGCATTCCAAATGTTGTGAGTGTAACAGTCAAAAAAGACAGTTCGAGCAAACCATTAAATGTTACTGTTAAAAATACGGAAGCTGGAAGCCCAATATCGACTGTTTCACGTGGGCGTGAAATCGTGTACCGAGTTAGTAATCCAAGTGGGTTACTAAATGCTACAAAAGCTGAGATTACCGCCTACGCTAAAAAGCTTCTCGTACAGCTCTCGACCGTCGAATGTAAGTTGACTTACACGCACGGTTATTGCCCTGTTAGAGTTGGTGACGCTGTCTTGTTGAATTACAAAGCGGCCGGATTAGAGAATGTTAAGGCAGTTGTTCAATCGCAGAGTATTTCTTGTAAAACAGGTTGCCAAGTTTCAGAAACGGCAACTTATACCGAAGTTTTATTTGAGGGGAGGACAACATAAATGGCAGAATTAGATTCAAGTCTAGTTTCAGATTTTGCCAAAGCAGTTGCGTCCAATCCTTCGACAAGCAAAAATACAATTAAGACTCTTTATGCCACTGTTACTGCTGTGGGAGATCAACCGACAGTAGTAATAGATGGCTCAGAGTCATCTACACCTGTGGAATCTACTGTATCCATGGCGGTTGGTGATAGAGTACTTGTCGAAATTCAGGACCATACAGCTACAGTAACCGGAAATCAGACAGCAAATGCTATAACAATTGGTAATGTAGATGCCAACGTTGCAAACATTGCCGCCGCAAGTCAAAATGAGAGTTACAATGAATGCATTCGAGCTAATATTGTAAATGCTACAAATCTCATCGCAAATTCCGCTACAATTGAATCTATAGCGGCTAATAAGATAACCGCTGAGTATATTGTTGCTGAAGTCGTGAATGCTCAAGAAGCTGAGATCGAGGCTCTTTCAGCAAAAGTTATAACTGCTGGCACCGCTACAATCGAGGATATTGTCTCGAGTACAATTTCTACTGATTATTTGAAAGCCGACATGGCAAATTTGAATACCGTAGAAATTAATACTGAAAAAGTTAAAGATTTATTTGTTCAAGTAGGTCTCGTTGCCGAGAACGCTGTAATTAAGGACGGCCATATTACCGGATATTTAGATGCCGTAGAAGTCAATGCATCAAATATTACTGCGGGAACATTAACTGCGGATCGTATCTTATTAAAAGATGCTGAAACAGGCAATTATATTGGCTTTACTACCGATGGAACAACTGTTCAGAAGGCGACTTTTGATGCTGACGACTTAATCAAAGAACATACGATTACTGCTGATCATATTGTGGCCTCTTCTATAACAGCCACCGAAATCGCTTCAAATGCAATTACGGCGGATAAGATAAGTTCTGGTGCAGTTACTGCCGCTAAGATTAGTGTAACAGATCTTCAAGCTATTGGCGCAACAATTGGCGGGTGGAAGATTAGTAACACATCAATTTATAAAGTTTCAGGCGTTACTTCTGGAACCGCTTCTACCCAAAGACAAACTTATTTGGGGTGTTCAACTGCTTCGGACACCGATGTTGCATTTAGGGTAATGCATAGATCTTATGACGGTGGGACTACTTATGGCTCTTATGTAAGCGACTTTTATATCCGAAACGATGGATATATCTATGCCGCCGGCGGTGGAAAAATTGGTGCATGGAACATCGGAACAAATGCGAATACAAATTTAGGTGCCTTATACAATAATATGACATCGCTGGATTCCACAACGAGTACGGGTGTTTATATCGGCCCCGATGGTATTTCATTAGGTGGTGGAAAGTTCAAAGTTACAAGCGCTGGAGATATTATACTAAAAAATGGTGTTTCGTTGGATTTGAAATTAGATTCATACGGATTAAGTTTTACGGGTTCAGGCAAGGATGATGAAGCGGGCCTTAAATTCTATCAGGGTGGGATTGGTATTTATGGTTTTGCAGGTCATGGAGGTCCATATGATTTGCTTAGAATCGTTGGATGGCCCGGGCCTAATGGAGACACCCCTTATGCGGCCATTAGTACAGCAACTAATTTTATCGAAGCTCAGGGCAAATGGATATTTAACGATCCCGATAGCAGCATAGCAACAGCAGGCTATGCGAGAACCGCTACGAATTCAGACAATACTTATAATGCCGTAACAGATCCGACAAGTGCTACAGTATATCAAATTCCGTTTGTCACAAAATCCGAAACAAGTGGATATAGACAGAATAAGGTCAATGATAGTTTGCGATATACGGCATTACAAGGGACAGCCAGTACAAAAGGTGTCGCTAGATTGATACTTGGTAATAATATATCAAGTGGCGCGGCCAGAAATAAGCAGGGCTATCTCCGAATATACGGTTCCGGTATTTATTACACGGATGTTCTTTCTATGGAGGTTTTATCCATAGCCGAAAGTAATACAGTCTATCTTCCGAAGTCAAACGGATATATTCCTGTTTTTGAAAGTGGTTCGATAACAAGCGGTACTCTAAAGGGTGGAGATAATACGACAACTTTTGAACAGACATTTAACCGTCCATTTAAGGTAGCACCAAAAGTAATGATTACTCCTATTGCAAATACCGGCTATCATGAACGAACAATTTCTGTTACAGGGTTATCCGTAGGGACAACAGGATTTACTGTTACAGTTATGATGAACGGATATACAAGCACTCAAAATCTGTCTTCCTACAGAAGAATTGATTGGTTGGCGGTCGGAGTTTAAATTCAAAATGAGAGGAAAATCTCTAAAGGAGGAATTGAATAATGAAGTTTCCGAACAAAGTTTATAACATTCTTAAGTGGATGTGCATTATTGCCATGCCGTCATTGACTGTATTTTTAAATGTCGTGTTGCCGATTTTCGGTCTGTCCGTAACTACAACTCAGAATGTGGTTACGGTAGTCGGCGCTACTGCAACATTAATTGGCGGTCTTATCGGAATCAGCAATGTGAATTATAACAAGAAAAAGGATGGTGAGTAGTATGGCTACTAAATTTTCACCATTGACTAAATGCCCTACGGTATTAAATAAATATTATCGCAATTATAAAAAAGGTGGTTATTCAGCCGCAATCTCAATCGATTCAACCGGCTATACTTTGCCAAATTGCGTAGGTTTATCTGCCGGGAGATTAGCCCAGCTTGATAATCAGAAGAAGGTCGACTGGTCTATTCCGGTTTGCGATCCAAGCAGCTGGATTAATTATGCCGATAAAAATGGTCGTGAGACCTCTACAAAAATGGATGATATTCGTCTCGGCGCTCAGGCTGTATTTGATGGACATGTTGGTTCCGTAGAAAAAATTTATGATAACGGTGATTTTGAAATGTATCAGAGTCATTATAATGGAGTTAAGTTCGACCATATCCGAATCACAAAGGCATCGGGATATTCCTATAACGGAATGAAGTTTTTGGGATTTGTCTTCCCAAAGGCTGATTACGGCACTGGTGATTTGGGTAAGGAGGCAGCCAAGGTTAAACTTACTTCAAAATCATATCCGGATTATTCGTTTACCAGCGTTAAATATTATCGCGTCCGTACTGCATGGAATAGCGGTAACCAAGCAGGGGCTTTTAATGTATGGAAAAATGCGTATAATTGCTGGAAGAAAAACAAAAAGAACGGCTATCATATTTATGATGATGGAGGTAACCAGCTAGATTAATGACAACATATCAGCTTCTCTCTATTTTAGGGGTACAGGCCTTAACGACATCAATTATCGGCCTACTTGTGGGACTGATCTCAAATGCGATTCAGAGAAAAGCCGCTCAAAAGACAAATGATAATGATTGTCAAAAGGTTATCAAAAAAGCCTTATGCGATATAATTCGTAATACATTATATAAATTATTCCGTGAAGCACAGGAGAAAGAATATGTGACAATGGAAGAATTATCAAACTGGAATGAATTATATAATAGTTATATTTCACTTGGCGGTAATTCATATGTACACGATCTTGACGATATTTATCATGAGTTTCATGTGATTAAATAGACGCATGTAAATGTCGATCGTTTGTACATTATTCCTACATTTAAGGGCTTTCAGTATTTGTTCATCTAACTTTGCGAATTGTTACACAGAAAATACACAATAGATGAAAAATGCGGAAAGCCCTTATTTTATGGGATTTTTAAAAGTACTAAAGCGGTCAAAATGGGAGTAAAATGTAGATAATTCATATACTATTCCTACATTCCACTATGGTATTTAGATTATATTTCTTCATTGCCACATCGAACTGGTATTTGTAATGGCGGTAGTTATAGGATTTAACCATCCCATTACAAGCATCAGTTTCAACGAAAAGGTTCTTTCTGTCCTCAACTCTTTCAATCCTTTCGTTGAGCAATTTTTCGATGAGTGGTTTAATCCTACGATGAATAGGAACCACTCTATTTCTGCCGGCTTTCGTCTTCATACCTCCTACAATATATCTTTTGTCTATATGTACGTCCTCCAAATGCAATTGACATAGCTCTTGAGGGCGGAAGCCGGTATAACACTGAATATACCCCTTTATCAATGTGTGAATAATTATATTCCTACATCGTGAAATAAGCAACCTCTATAATAGCAGAAATGCTAAATATTACATTTTTAGGAGGATGTTGTTATGGCAGGGTTTAGAAGAAAATACGTGCAAGAACTTAATGAGAAGGATGTAGATGAAAATGAAGTACTTAAAAGACTTCAAAGAGAAGTAATGGGAGCTAAAAGTACTGACGAGCTATTGAGGATCATGAACAAGTATTTTACGTACAGTGTTATAGCAGACACAAAAAGTAAGGACAAAAAATGACAAGAGAAGGGTTCGTGTATTTTACATGGACTCTTCTTTTTTTCGCGGAATAAACAACCTCTATAATAGCAGAAATGCTAAATATTACATTTTAGGAGGATAAATATTATGAGCAAAAGAAATGCAGCAAAAGGAATTGTAGCGGGGATGTATGTATTAACGGCTCCAATGGCGGTTACACATGACTTAATCTATTGCGCGAGGACGAAGACGTCGCCAGCGCAGCTGATAAGAAACGAGGTGGATTTGGCAGAGGATGTTTTAACAAACCCAGACGAATACAAAGCATTTTTAACTCGGTTAATCAAGTCCGGAAAAAAGTAGTATTGTTAAAGTGAGTTGAGCTCGTGTGTTTTACATGGGCTCTTCTTTTTTCGCGGAATAAACAACCTCTATAATAGCAGAAATACTAAATATTTTTTAGGAGGATAAATATTATGAACAAAAGAAATGCAGCAAAAGTAATTGTAGCGGGGATGTATGTATTAATGGCTCCAATAAGGATTCCACTGGACTTAATCAAATGCGCGAAGAAGAAGAAGTCGCCAGCGCGGATGATAAGAAACGAGGTGGATTTTATTGAGGAGATTTTAACAAACCCAGACGAAGAATTTGATGTGTTTCGTACTCGGAAAGGGATGTTTATCAAGACCGGAAAAAAAACGTGGTATTGTTAAAGGGGGTTGAGCTCGTGTGTTTCACATGGGCTCTTCTTTTTTCGTGAAATAAACAACCTCTATAATAGCAATAAAAACTAATTATGCGGAGGAAAAAGTATGAGGACATTATTAACAAAGAAATGGGTTAAGGTATTAGTGATTGTATTACTTGTAATCGGTGGTTTGACCGTGATCAAGCATGTACTATCTAGTACTCTAATCACCACTATTTTTAGTGCCTTATTGGCACCGCTTGGATTATTAGGTTTATGAGTTAAGCAAGGAGCTCGCAGGAATTACGCGGGCTCCTCTTTTTTGCCTACAAAAGATATTCGCGAAATAAACAACCTCCATAATAGCAGAAATACTAAATATTTTTAAGGAGGTATGTATTATATGAAAACAATTAAAGAAATCGAAAAGACGGTTGCGAAGAGAAGAGAGAAGTATAAAAGATCCGGTAAGAATATCGGAAATATATACGACTGGGAGAAAGGCAATGAAGATGAATTTGATTTTATTCAGGTCTTACAAAAGTCTGGAAAAATAGGTGGTGTAAAACTGTAAAGGTTTAGAGATTCGGAATTATATTCCGGGTCTCTTTTTTCTTTTGTCAAAGGAGGACAGAATATGGGAATTTACAGAACAAGCCGCGCATGCGACAAGTCTAGAGCGTATTTCGAGGAATGTGCGTATGCAATGACGGTAGGCGAATACCTGAGAAAGATGGGTTCGACTGCCATTATTTATTTAGGTGCAATCGATGGTTCCGGGTGGGTGTATATTGACACACCGAACGAAATCCTGGATAAACTCTCTATTAATGATGAACTAGGCATCGCGAATCGTACGATCAAATCATTTGTGACTCTTGAGCATGGGTTAGGAGTCCTGTTTGAAGGAACCGAAGGACGGACCGCGCCCGGCAAAAAACTGGTAAAAACATATTATGATTATGAAGAGGCTCATCCAGAAACAAAAAAGAAGCACCAATACTGCGATGCGGGTTTGGATATGCTCCGTGATGCAGTTCTCACATCCGCAACACTCGATTATATTCGTACAGAAGGTGCCCCTGATGCACCAATGCATGACGAGGTTCGGGAGTTTTTTAGTGATGGTGGGTTCGCAAATGTCTTGATGTATGACGGAAATCCACAGGACTATATTGAGTCGGTACAGCGATTGATAAATAAAGGTTATGCGCCAAAAATCAAGAAATATACTCCACCATACGAGCCAAAAAAGAAACCGTTTGCAGACGACAGCATCGCGGAATAAACTACTACCATAACGTAGACAAAATTATATTTTGAAAGGAGATTTTTGGTATGGAAGAAATGTTAAAAGGAGAAGCAGACCGTGTTATTGCGGCAATGAAAGTCACTGAGGTAGGTACTAAAGAGTACGCTCAGTTGCAGGATCAGTTGAAGGCAATTTATGCTCAAATCGAGGAAGCTTCCCGGATTGAAAACGCGGAGATGTATGAGAAAAAGGCGAAGCGCAAAGCAATCTGGGATAGAGTCTTAGACATTGGCAAAGTTGTGTTACCAGCTGTGATAGCCGGAGGCGTATCATTCGGGCTGAACAAAATGGCTTTAGGAGCTGAATGTACCGGTAAGGTATCATCCGTATGTGTTAATCGGATGCTAAAAAGAGTCAAATAGAATTATATTTGAGTTCTACAAGAGAAGGGTTCGTGTATTTTACATGGACTCTTCTTTTTTTCGCGGAATAAACAACCTCTATAATAGCAGAAATGCTAAATATTACATTTTTAGGAGGATATTATTATGGTATTCGGAGGAAGTTTAAAAAGAAAGTTGATTGTGGCATCAGAGGCAAAATCAAGAGTTATCGAACTGGTTAAATTTACAGGAATCGAGGACTACGTATGTAAGAAAGGACCATACGCGGACGATATCGTATGTTTAATCGAGTTTGATGCCGATGATAAGGCGTTTGAAAGCCTCTTGTCAACGTTAAGTAGAGATGACGAAATATCGGAGAATAATGTACTGTATGTAGTAAGATAATTATTTGTTAAAGAGTTTATGTGAAATTCACATAGACTCTTTGTTTTTCTTTTGCATTCTCTTAAGTTTCTTTTTGAAATCGTGTTGCATTCTTATTCCTCTCTTTCATGAGTACGCTAGAATTTACGGCTAATTCGCGAAAAAAACAAGCTCTATAATGAGAGATTCAGAATTATATTCTGGGTCTCTTTTTTCTTTTGCGAAAAAAGTATTAACTCAAACAGTTGGAAAGGGAGGAAAATAATGGATTTAGAAACATTTTTAAAAGGAACTAATACAATATCGCTCACTACAGATTTTTTCGAATATCTAATAAAGAGAGCAAAAGCAATTGATGAGATTAGAGCCGAGATAGAGAAGATATCAATAGCACCTTTTGCCACAGCTTATACTGCTAAGCATGAAGCACTGGAAATTATCGACAAGTACAAGTCAAAATACGATGATGAGGGTAAGCAATTAGCAAACAAGGCATTAAAAGAATTTCTTAGTGAAATTAATGGTGTGGAAAGTGAGGACGAATAATGACAATTAACGAATTTAATGAGTGGCTTTTAAGCCAACCAATTATGGACAAATTAGTAAGGGTGAGGTACAAGTATTCGAGCAATGTAAATTGGGTATATTCGATCGAGTATCTCATGGTAGATCTCCACTCTGAGGACTTGTACGCTTGGTTGTATGATTGGGACGAGGGACAACAAGATATTGAGGTGCTAGGCTGTATTGATGTCAAAGACATTGACGTGCCTTTGTTCAATAAAAAGACGGAAAGTGAGGAATAAATGTATAACATAGTGCTGACAAACGGAAAGATTATAAATATAAAAGCAACTGAAGTAGAGTGGTGCGAAAAAGTACGAATGATAAAGTTAATCAATGGCAGACAAATTGTTGGGCGAATCAATATGGATAATGTGGTTGGATGGATAGATGCAGATTACAAGGTAGAAAGTGAGGACAAAAATGATAATAACTAAATATCCCGAATGGGTCGAGGCACAATTGAAAATCCTTGACGAAAGAATAGAGGAAATATACCGAAAGTACGAGAGGCTGAAAGTCAAACCAGACGAGGCTATGCGAATAAAGAAAAATTTGTATGAACAGATAAAGCCATTTGTGGATGAAAAGGTAAGACTTATTGCTAACAGTCGCCCAACATACATAGTGGATGGGATGCCAAAAGTAGAAGGTGAGGATAGAAAATGACAAGAGAAGAAATCATAAGTGGCTTGAAATTTACTGTGGATATGTTTTTGTTCGACCCATTTACGGGAGAAACATTTACAGAACCTAGAAATGATATGGATAAGACTACTATTGATGCTTGTAGAGGTGCTATTGAATTGTTAGAGCAAGCGCCTTGTAAAGAAACCGTCACAGAGTTTGCGGATCGTTGCCGAGAATGTGGCGCGAAATACGACAAGTTGTTGAGGCAAAAGTCAATGAGAGGGCATTGCAGGGATTGCAAATACTTTGAATACGATAGCGTGGCGAAGGTCGACGGAATACCGCTTATAGTAGCCCACGAAATCTGTAAAAAATGGGGTGATGGATGCAAGACAAGAGAAGATGGATATTGTTTTCTGTTTGAACCGAAGGAAAGTGAGGAATAGATATGGATTATTTAGATTACTTGTGGAGATTATACGATAAGAGAAAGGTCGACTACTATTGTGGTCGAATAAATCGATTACCGCCATTTCCATTGTGGTGACTGCGAATACAAGTGGGAAAATAACTAAAAAACTAATATAGGTGCGTACCAATAACAAAAATGGTTGTGAATTGGAATCCGTTGAAGGGCGTTCCGTGCGAAGCAATACAGGAAGATGGAAAGGTGTACGTTAAATGGAGTTGGACGAACTGCCTATATTTTGAAAGAGAGGTAAAAAGATGCAGATAGTAATCGAAATGCCAGAAGCGTTTTATGAAGCATTAAGAAACACTAATATAATAATTGTAAGTGGTCGGCAAAGTGGCAAAACACTAACTTCGGCTATACATAATGTTATATATAATGCAGTAGTAAATGGCACGCCACTTCCCAAAGGTCATGGAAGATTGATTGATGAAGATCTGATAGCAGGTGATGGTTCATGGGATTGGTGTGATAGATTGGATGCCACGCCAACTATCATAGAGGCAGACAAGGAGGACAAAGAATGAAGAAAACGTTATTGATATGTGATATTTGTGGAAAGCGGATGTCGACCTTGCAATATGGTGATAAAATAGACCTCCATGTTTCGGCACCCGGAATAGTATGGGATATATGTTATGAATGTAAAGCAGATCTTAATAGGTGGATAGATGCACGCAGGACGAAAATAAAGCAAAAGGAAGAAAGTGAGGAATAGGAAATGAACGCAAGGCAGAAAGCAAAAAAGTACAAGCGTATGTACGAAGCCCTTTTGAAATCGTCTGTAAAATTCAAGGTGGATGAACACAAGATAGATACATTTCGATGCGAACGATTTTATCCTGAGGCACTGGTGTTGTCTGCGAAGAAGGAATCTGCCGATTATTTACGACAAATTATAGTTAAGGATATTGCAGAAGGGTTGGCAAACAATTTAGACAAATATATTGACTACCATACAGAATTTTGTCCGCATTTAAATAAATACCGTTTTTCCGGTGAAATCAAGATTGTAGCCAGGGTGTAAAAGGAGTGATTAAATGAATCATAATTTTGTTTACAGCGTCGACAACGTGCTTGAAGAAATGCAAAAAATCGCTAGTTTGCAGAGGGAATATACAGAACAGATACTTGCAGAAATCATTACTAAATACGATTTTGTGGTTGGCTCAAGAGAGTGTAAGCACAGACTGATGAGCGTATTGCCAGAAGGTGCAAGCGTTATATGCTCGCCGTATATCGAAAATCCAACGATGATTTACGCAATCAAAAAGTTTGATACCGGAGATTTTATAACGCCATACACGATGGAAAGAGAGGATAATAAATGCCAGGAACAATAGAATTATCAGAATACGTTATAGACGCGATAGCAGATGCTGTCGTGAAGAAAATGCAAGAGGTAAGATATTATCCACCTTGTGAGGATTGTCATGAGAAGATGGATGCAATACGAAAAGCGTATGATATGGTACAATTGTCAGCACCGAGGTTTATCGTAAAATCTGACGGAACAATTGAACAGATTAAAGAGGCTATCGTAAAATGGGAGCCTCGATTAGAGCGAGAGCCCACCACAGAAAGTGAGGTGTTTAATGATTTGGAAAGAAATTGAAATAGCTTTACCATTATCCGATGGAACCAGACCCGCATATCAATGTTCAAACTGCGGGAAAATAAGCGTAACAAAAGATATTCGATGCCCGTCATGTAATCAAGAGATGCGCGATGATGACGGATGGCGCAAGTTTTCTCCCGAATATTGGGAATGCAAGTGCGGCTATCGTTCGATAGTGAGAACAGAGTATTGCCCGAATTGCGGCAGAAGAAATGGAAAGTGAGGATAAACGATGAGTGATTTTGAAATTAAAAGCAAAGATGAAGAAGTATGCCCGTGCTACGGACTTGATAAATTTTACATAACAAAAGAGGACATTGCCGCCCTTCTTTCGGGCAAAAAATTATATTCTACTGTTAATTGCGGTGAGTACGCAATAACTATAGAAATGGCAGCAGAATAAAGCGGTTGGAAGTATGTAATGTGGGTATTAGCAAAAAAATATCGTAAAGGTGGTAAAGAAAAATGAAAGTAATTAACAAGTACAATTTATTAACTTTAATTGAAGAGCAAGAAAAGGCATACGCCTTAGACCCAAACAGTTTTGTTAAACCAGATGTCAAATTGATTATTGATTTAATCGAAATGGCAAGAGAATACGACTCGATTAAAACAGTTATTTAAGGAGGTGTACGGTAAATGAATTTAAAAACAGCAAAAATAGTTATTGGTGTGCTCACTGGGGTTAATCTGGTGAGCATTCCTTTAACCGGATATTTAAGTGCAAGAGCTACTTATAAGAGCCATAAGATTCTCTCGGATACAGAATTAACAAAAGGTGAGAAGTTCAAGAAGTGTTGGAAGAATTATATTCCTACAGCCATTGTTGCTACCGGCGGTATGGGTGCTTGTATCGGCGCGGCGGTAAATAATGGGGCAGTACGGACGACGCTTGGAACGGCTTTACTTGGCCTTGAGGAGGTCCATCGTAACCAGACGAAAAAACTTACAGATGCGGTCAAAGAAGGAAAAGTACAACTTGCTCCGGAATTCGAAGACCCTGAGGCAGATTGCTGGTTCTGGGATTCTTGGTCTGGCCGCTCATTTATGTCACGAATGGATACTGTTGAGCGTCGTATTCAGGAATTCCAAGATGCCATATCTGAGAACTGGGACGGCAGTGCAATGACCGGTAATGATTACTTTAGCTATCTTGGACTCAGTGACGCTGCAGTTGGTGAGGATTATATTTGGGACTTCTCTGGAATGATGGCGCGGTATGGAACTTGGGATCCGGGTATAAGCATCATTCCTACAGATGTAAAGGGTTCTTACATAATTGATATGAAGATACAGCCACAATTGTGCTGCGACTTCTGAGGAGGGTGAAGATGACTAAATCAGATACTTTAAGAATTATATTAACAGGTGTTTCCTGCGCAGGGGTGGCTGGAACTATGGTGGCCACCCATTTTAATACTATTAAGGCTAAAGAAATTATGGAGATGAATCATCCAGGTGAGATTATCAGTAAGAAACAGGAATTTAAAGAGACTTGGAAATATTATATTCCATCCATGATTGCTGGGGCGGTAACAATAGCATCAATTATTGTTAATCATAAGATAGGTGCTAAGGAATTAGCAGCATTAGCCGCATCTGGTGGTGTGACCTTTGCTTCTTTGACCAAGTACCGCGAGAAAGTACGAGAAGTTTGCGGGGATGATGCTGTTGTAGAGATTGACAAGCGAATGGCGCATGATGCTGAAAAAGGCATTATCCATGCCGTTCTTCCGGATATTTACATTGATGGGCTTATTGATTCCATGAATGATCCGGAACAACCGGGAGATCTGTTATTTTATGACTTAATGACAGATACTTGGTTCCGCTCTTCTTTGGCACAGGTATACAATGCTCGATACCATCTCAATCGTAATTTTGGTATGGGAGCACCTGCTTCTGTATACGATTGGTTACTATTCCTTGGTGTGGCTGATAAGATGCCATATGCGGCAGAAAAGTGGAGTAAATATGGCTGGGGTATGGGACTCCTCGAGGATGGTATCACCTCAATCGATATTGCCGTAGCAGAATCTAAAGAACTCGCTGATGGCGGAGAAACCTATTATATTCTTGCACCGGTCTTCTCGCCGAAAGAGTTTACAGAGGACGATTTGTAGGTCGCGAAAAAAACAAGCATATTAATAGGACTAAATTTAAAGGAGGTATTATATGAATTTAAATGGATGGCTTATTGCCGGAGTGAGTTTAGCTTGCGCGGGTTCTGTTTGCACGATGATCGGATCAGAGAAATCGAGAAAACAGCAAATCGAGGAGGCGGTTCACAAGGAAATTGAAGACAGACGTACGAAATCAGATGATGACGATTTTAAAGTTTATTAGTCTGAGGGAAGAGGCGAGTATGGAAACATACAAAGCCTCTTCTTCTTTATTTTTATGAAAGGAGGACAAATCAATGGAGTTTCATGTTAAATTGCCTGGATTTTTAGGACTCTTGATATTTGCAGGGCTGGCGGGATATTGCACAGCACAGTCAATCAGAATTCACAATTTAGAAAGAGAGGTTTATAAAAAGAATGGACATCAAGATGATGTGGAGTAAGTACGGGGCAAAGATATTAACCGGTTTAGGCGTCACAGGATTGATAGGTGCCGGCGTTCTAGCGAGTATAAACACGCCAAAATGCCTTGATATTTGGAAAAGTGAGACCGAGCACTACGATGGTCAACTTCCGTTCAAGGAAAAAGCCAAGATAGCAGCCAAGTATTATGGCCCATCTTTGGCTTTAACAATATGCAGCGTAGGCTCTATTATATTTGCTCAGGTAATGAATGATCGCAAGTTCACCGCTGTAGCAACGGCTGCTCAACTTTCCCAAGAAGCACTTGCTTTGTACAAGAGCAAAGTGATCGAGACTCTTGGTGAAAAAGAAGAGGCTAAGGTTGAGGATGCGGTTGCAGCAGAGCATCTTAAGAAAGCTGAGCCACTCCCGCCACAGTTTGTGATATCGACGGGTGGTAAGGCTTTATATTTAGAACCGGTATCTGGCGAATATTTTGAATCAGATAAGGAGTCCATTCGAGCCGCGGCGAACGATCTCGGAAAAACTGCGATTGATGGCGAACCGTATGTATCTTTGCTCGACTTCTTTTACTCGTTGAATGTAACGCCTAAGAATTCAGATAGGGTAGATAGTTATGGATGGGCGGTAGCTAAATACGGAAGAATTCCAAAATTAAAAGATATTTATTACCAAGAAGGCTTTGATGGCCGACCGTGTGGTGTCATCATGTGGGAAACGGATCCGACTAAGGACTATTGGGTTCTTTCCTAGTCATTATCGCGAAAAAAACAAGTTCTATAATGAGAACCAAAAGTTCAATTAAACTATTAGGAGGTTAAATTATGATGAATGAAATGGTAAAAAATGTACTTAAGGTAACTGCAGGATTTGCAGGTGGAGTATGTACGGCTATTGGCGGGACCAAGCTGGTACAGCACATCAAAAAGAAGCAGGCTGAAAAGTGTATTACTGTTAATGCTAATGAGGAAGCTGAAGAGGAGTAATTGATTGGTTAGAAGAAAGGGGCTTTGTATTGAAAGATACAAGGTCTCTTTCTTTTTGAAAAGAAAGGAGAGAAAGATGGAACACCCAGGATTACCAAGCAACCCAAATCAGAATAGGGGACGTCTGGAACCGGTAGTGAATGCAAAGGACCGAAAAGAAAACAAGTTCCTTGAAATCGGAAAGAGGTTATGTGAATATGCCTTGAATGATGTCTTGAAGCCGGCGTTTAAGAAGACTTTATTTGACATCATCGACGGCTCCGCCCGTATGACTCTTATGGATGGTCAGCAGCCAAAGAGCGGGTATAATACCTACAATAACAACAGAAGTATACAGTCGGTAAACTCATACGATTCTATTTGGTCTAAGACTAATCAGACCTCAATCAGTTCGGGTAGTAGTTACGCCAATGGATATTATGTATATGGTATTCCGGACAGGAACTCCGTGGACAAACTGGTTGCTGCAATTTGCCAGACGATAGATCGATATGGCGATATTACAGCATCTCAGGTCTATGAATTAACGCATGAGAGAACGGCACCGCCTCCACCTTATACAGATAATAATTATGGGTGGTCAACAATTAATGGATATTCTTTCCATTGGAATGGCGATGGTTTTGTACTAATATTACCGCCACCTCAACCTATTAGGAGGTAATGCATGACAACATCACAAATGCGTACGAAGTTAAAAACATTATATCCTGGACAGAAATGGCAAGACCGAGTGGATTCTATGAAAGAGTCTCAGGTTGTTGCCATTTTTCTTAAGAAACAGGAAACGAACGATTTAAAACCGGTCCCGACAAGACAAATGAAGGGGCAAATGACTATTAATGATTTTATGCAGGAGGAAAATTAATGAGTACAGAATTCTTTAAACAGTTAGGTATGACATTAAAGCATTACGCACCAGATATTTTGTTAATTGGTGGCTCCGCTTGCTTTGGTGCAACTTGCGTATTCGTAGGGCAAGGAGCTATTAAGGCCAAAGCAATTATGGAAGATGCCAAAAAAGATATGGAACTTATAAACAAAGCACACGAGATCTCTACTGATAATTCGGGCACTGTAGCAGAGCTCTCCGATAAGTATAATATCCCGGAAGAAAAGGTAACTGCGTTAAAGGCCCTCACTGAAGAGGATTTTAAGAAAGATGCCGTCATCTGTAAAGTTAATACTTTCACGAATGTGGCGAGAGCATTTGGACCAGCATTGATATTTGGTACCGCCGCTTTAGGCTGCTTTGCGGGATGCAAGAATAGCTTGGATATTCGTTGTGCCGGATTGAGCGCTTCTATTGCAACCTTGGACAAGAGCTACGATTTCTTGAAAAAGAAGTTCGTTAAGGAAGTGGGAGCAGAAAGGGTGGAAAAACTTCTTGGTGGCTTTGATGAGACCGAGACAGTCAATGTTACCACATCCGATGAGAATGGAAACATTACAACGGAAACAGTTGAAGTGAGACCGGATCCAACCGACCCATACTCATTCTTCTTTACCGAAACTAAGATATCTGGTTCTAAAAACTATGAGTGGCTCTATCGAGATTGTATTGCAAATCTAAATAATGCAAAACGAATTCAGTCAGAGTTAAATGATACATTACGTGCAAGAACTCATGGACCGTTTGGAACACGCAAGAAAGGTTATATGTATCTGAATGAGGTGAGACACATATTCGGTGAGGATGAGACTCCAGAAGGATGGATTGCCGGATGGGTACTGGACCCTAAAATTGCTCCGGTATGTGATACTGAATTATATATTGATCTTGGTTTAGATCACATTAATCCAAACGATGTCGAGTCGGCACGCTGCATCTTAATTAGGCCAAATTGTAAGGCTGATATTTGGAGTCAGTTGAAGCCGGCTGATTACTTCAACTAAAAATCTCTAAGGAGGTCAAAGTATGCTAAAAAAAGCTACTGCGATGCTTCTGACTTTGAGCCTCTTAGCACCTATAACGTGGCCATTGACTGCGCAACCTGTAGCCGATGACTGCGTTATTATATTCGAGGCCATCGAGGAGCCAACAGCGTCTATTTTAGACACAGAGACTGAGGTAGAAATTGTAAAAGTTACAGAGCCTGTCTTGTTAGAGGCGGAAGAGGAACCCGAAGAAGTCACAACAAAATCCGAAGTGGAAACGGAGACTGAAACAGAATTGCAGTACCGATATGACGATATTGAGTTACTGGCAAGACTTGTGAACGCAGAAGCTGGAAATCAGTGCGAGGAAGGGATTCGATTAGTAATAGACGTCGTACTTAATCGAGTTGATTCGCCTGACTTCCCAAACACAGTCACCGAAGTATTATATTTTCCTGGACAATGGGCAGCTATCTCGAATGGGTCTGCTGACCTGAGCGAGGTACGCGAAGATATTGTCCGGTGGATTTTAGAAGAGCAGGATAATCGGGTTTCAACAGAAGCATTATATTTTCGAACAAAACATTATCACACTTTTGGAACACCGTTATTCCAAGTGGGTGATCACTATTTTAGTACAAAATAAGGAGGATATTTATGAAGAATTTAATTATTGGATTATTAATAGGCAGTGTTTTCGGCGGAGGCGCTGGATATTTTGTCGCAAGAAAGGTATTGGAAAAGAAATTTGAAGAGGCATATCAGGTAAGTAAAGACAACTCGACTGATACACCGGAAAAGATCGACACGCCTGAAGATATTTCTGGGGCGGTTAATGACGGCGGATCTTTGACCAAAGCACCCGAAAAGGCTGACTTAGAAAAGTACAGCAAGATCGTTAAAGAAAGTAAGAAGGAAGAACCAGCCCCGGAACCAGAGAAACCAGCAAAGAAAACTACTTCTAAGAAGGAACCTAAAGTCATCTCGGAAAAGGATTATGACAATGAGGAGTCATATATGACTGACGAATTGAGATATTACGAGGAAGATGACCTACTCGTTGATGCCAACGACGAACCAGTTAATCCTGAAGATTATATTGGCGTGGCTGGCATGGATGCTTTGGCAGAGACCACATCTCAGCACGTCTATGTAAAGAATCCTAAGTTCAAGACTTGCTACGATGTAGAGGTTATTCATGGACGCATGGAAGATGAGGAGTAATGCATGGATATTAGAGACGAGTATTTTAATTGGCTCTGTTCTCTAATTGATGCCAATCACCACAGGGGGTACTTGGAATTGCTCAAGTACCTCTTCAATGTGGAGTTTACTTGGCAGATTCGATTAGATGAGAGTAGAGCCGCAGATGGCATCGCATTAAGAAGTCGATTTGTTGCTAAGATGGATATTTCCGTAAAGGATGCTGAGTTACTAGTTGGTCCTTGCAGTATGCTTGAAATGATGATCGCTCTATCGGATAAGATGGAGACCGATATTACCGGCGATATAGCAATGGGTAACCGACCGGACAAATGGTTCTGGTTAATGATTCAGAATTCTCACATGGACATGTTAAACGATAGGATGTTCGATACTGATTTGGCAGCCCAGCATGTGAATACGATCATTAATCATGAGTTCACTAAAGACGGCGAGGGCGGACTATTTTTCGTTCCTTTTGCTTCCAAAGATATGCGGGAATTGGATATTTGGAAACAGATGCAGCAGTATCTGATTTATCTAAGGCACAATTAAGAAGAGAGGACCGAGGTCTATGTTAGATTTCGTGATTGCTGTTCCAAAGCAGCAAAAAGATGGCAGCATCAGAATTGAATTACAATTTCAAATGCCGGAAAGAGAAGTCTCGCAAGATCTCATGACAAAGGCTGGTGATTTTTATGCCGTCTGGTATGAGGCTGCTGGACTGTGGTCGACAGACGAAAGAGTCGCATTATATTTAATGGACAAGTACGAGAAAGACTATGCACATGAGTGTAAGGAATGGTATCACAAGATTGTGAAAGAGCATTCTGCAGAGCTTTCAGATTGTCCAGAAGAACTTCTACCGACTGTAAGAATGATGTGCAAGGTTGGGTACAATGGCTCAGAGCCTAAATTGATATTAATGACTCTGAAGAACGCTGATTCAGGAATGATAGATAAGTGGCATAGGTACGTGAAACAGCAATTACGCGATTACTATAAGCCATTAGATGAAAAGCTTGTATTTGCAAACGACCCTGTTTGTAAAGAAGATTTTGCATCTAAGCGTCTAGACTATCCTCTTATGGAATCAGATATTTCAGCATACGATGAACTCATGTCGGTATTATATTCTGACGAAGAGCGTCACAAGCTGGAATGGGCTATTGGCTCAATCGTTGCCGGTGATTCTAAGAACATACAGAAATTTATTGTTTTGTATGGTGCGGCTGGTACGGGTAAGTCGACAGTATTAAACATTATACAAAAATTATTTAAAGGGCACTATGCGGTATTTGATGCCAAGGCATTGGGGTCATCTAATTCTGCATTTGCCCTAGAACCGCTTAAAGATAATCCATTGGTGGCCATTCAGCACGATGGTGATTTGTCTAAGATAGAGGATAATACTCGATTAAATAGTTTGGTATCTCATGAAAAGATGTCAGTAAATACGAAGAATAAAGCTATATATTCTGAACGATTTAACTGTTTTCTGTTCATGGGTACAAACCGTCCGGTCAAGATTACTGACGCAAAGTCAGGTATATTAAGACGATTAATCGATGTGTCCCCTACAGGAACTAAACTTTCATTAACCCAATACAAAAAATTAATGGAAGAAATCAATTTTGAACTGGGTGGTATTGCTTGGCATTGCAAAAAGGTCTATGAAGATGATCCGTATTACTACAACGATTATGTTCCTACAAACATGATGGGCGCTTCCAATGACTTTTATAACTTCGTAGTAGACTCCATTGATATTCTTGGAGTTCCGGAAGGTGTTAGTCTTGCAACGGCTTGGGACCGATACAAGTCCTACTGTGATGACGCACGAATTATGCCTGTTAAGAAAATGATATTTAAGGAGGAATTGAAAAACTACTTTAAATCGTTTGATGAGAGGTCGACTGCAGAGACTGGCAGAGTTCGTAACTGGTATTCGGGGTTTACAATAAACAAATTCAAGACCGTGAAAAGCCCACCGCCAAAGAAAGACAAGTCCTGGATTATATTTAAGGAACAAGAGTCATTATTGGATAAGTTGTGTGAGGACTGCCCAGCGCAGGTAGCGAATGATAAGGGGACACCGCCCAAGAGATGGGCAAATGTCAAGACAACTCTGAAGGATATTTCAACCAAGGACCTGCACTATGTGAAAATTCCGGTCAATCATATAGTGGTGGATTTTGATATTCCAGATGAGGATGGCAATAAGTCTTATGAGAAGAATCTAGAGGCCGCATCTAAGTGGCCAAAGACTTATGCGGAGCTTTCTAAATCTGGAGCGGGCATACATCTACATTATATTTACTTAGGCGATACTTCGATGCTCAGTAGAGTCTTTGATGAGCACATTGAAATCAAAGTATTTACGGGCAATAGTTCCTTACGAAGGAAACTTAGTAAGTGCAATGATATTCCAATAGCGACGATTAGTTCAGGTTTACCACTGAAAGGAGAGAGGCAGTTGGTTAATTTTGATACTACCGTAAGCAATGAGAAGCTTCGAGCGCTTATTGCGAAAGCTATTAGGAAGGATATTCATCCACAAGGTACAAAGCCCAATGTAGACTTTATAAAAAAGATACTCGATGATGCTTACCAAAGTGGGATCGAATATGACGTGCAAGATACACGACCCGCAGTCCTAGCTTTTGCTATGGGATCGACGCATCAAGCACAGTTATGCATGAAACTGGTTAGGGAAATGCACTTCGCGTCCGAGACAAAATCGCAGTCGGTGGAGAATTATGCTGATGACCGATTAGTATTTTACGACGTTGAGGTCTTCCCTAACCTTTTTCTTGTTAATTGGAAAGTGCAAGGGAGTGATGTAGTCCATCGCATGATCAACCCTACAGCTGATGAGATCAGGGAGTTGGTTAAACTCAAACTCGTCGGATTCAATTGTAGGCGATACGATAATCACATCATGTATGCCAGAATGATTGGATATTCTAATGAGCAGTTATATAAGTTATCCCAACGAATTATCTCAGGCGATAGAAATGCGTTCTTTGGAGATGCTTACATCTTGTCTTATACGGATGTCTATGACTTCTCGTCCAAGAAGCAATCTCTTAAGAAATTTGAAATCGAACTCGGAATCCACCATCAAGAATTAGGCATTCCTTGGGATCAACCTGTTTCTGAGGAGTTGTGGAAAAAGGTCGCTGAGTATTGTGATAACGATGTTATAGCAACAGAGGCGGTGTTTGTAGCTCGAGAAGCGGATTGGACGGCAAGGCAGATTCTAGTAAAAGTTTCGGGAATGACAGTTAATGACACAACCAATTCACTTACAACCAAAATTATATTTGGTACAGAGAAGCATCCACAGTCTCAATTCTGCTACAGAAACTTGGCAGAGCCAGTTAAGGAGCTTGATCCAGAAGTTGAAAAGTTCTTAAAAGAGAATTGCCCAGACATGATGAAGGCTTGGAGCACCGGCGATTCGAAGCTTCCATGGTTCCCGGGATATTCTTACGACTGTGGAAAGTCAAGATATTTAGACAACGATGACATTGGCGAAGGAGGAAATGTCTATGCAGAGCCGGGCATGTACACTAATGTGGCATTACTGGATATTGCATCAATGCACCCGCATACTATTATATCGGAATGCCTCTTCGGTCCGCGTTATACGAAGCGATTTGTGGATATTGTAAACGCAAGAATTGCGATCAAGCACAAAGACTTCAAAGCGGCACAAACGATGTTGGATGGTGCATTAGCGCCTTTCTTAGATGATGAAACACAGGCTGCGAATCTTGCACAGGCTCTGAAGATCGCTATCAATTCTGTATATGGATTGACGGCGGCTGCCTTTGAGAACCCGTTCCGTGATATTCGTAATGTGGACAACATCGTAGCTAAGCGTGGTGCATTGTTTATGGAAAATTTAAAGAAGGAGGTGCAGGAACGTGGATTCACAGTTGCCCATATTAAGACGGATTCAATTAAGATTCCAAACGCTACGCCTGAAATCATTGATTTTGTTATGGAATATGGTAGATCGTTCGGATATTCCTTCGAACATGAGGCGACGTATGAAAAGATGTGTCTTGTCAATGATGCAGTCTATGTTGCCAAGTATTCGAAGGATGAATGCAACGGCAAGCATGCGGGCGAGTGGACAGCTACAGGAACTCAATTCCAAGTACCATACGTCTTTAAGACTCTGTTCTCTAAGGAGCAGATAGAGTTTTCTGATATGTGCGAAACAAAGTCCGTCACGTCATCCTTATATTTGGATATGAATGAGGACTTAAAGGACGGTGAGCACGACTACCGCTTTATTGGCAAGGTCGGTTTGTTCTGTCCAATCAAGCCTCATTGTGGGGGCGGACTCTTGCTTCGTGAAAAAGACGGCAAATACTCAAGTGCGACGGGCGCGAAGGGATATCGATGGCTGGAGGCCGAGGAAGTCAGATTAGCTGGCAAGGAGAAGGATATTGACACTTCGTACTACACAAAACTTGTAGATGCTGCTGTTGAGTCAATTAGCCAATATGGCGACTTTGAATGGTTCGCCGAATAAGAAAAGGAGAATGAAAATGTATTACTACACAATGAACGAAAATCCAAACGAAAGCGAGTATAATTACGACGCAACAAAGGGAGACTTAGTCATCATGAACGCGGTTGTTATTTGGCCTGATTTCTCTGGCAGAAGATCCATGCAGGCCTTTCACGCAACTACGAGAAGCTGCAATGTGATTGTTAATGATGAATTAGCCCAGGTTCTTAGAGAGAACCACATTAACGTTAAAGAAAGAGCGACCGAGGATGGCAATTTCTATTATATTGCTGCCAAGCTTTCCTATCACACACCGGAAGATGAAGTCCGTCTTGGTTTCAAGCCTACTGATCCGGATGTTAAGTTAAAGAGAGTGCAGAATGGCGAAGTCAACATGATTCATATGACCCAGGACGATGTCGCAGAATTAGATAGTATTAAAGTTCAGCGTTGCGATTTGGTATTGCATCATGGTAAGAAGTTAAATCAAAATGGATACTTCACGCTTTATATTTCCAAGATGGGATCTGTCTATGAAGTGAATGACCCATTCGGAGGCATGTACGATGACGTTCCGGCAGCGCCTGTAGAAGAGGAAGAGATGCCATTTTGATTGAGTTGTTCGACCATCAAAAACAAGCACTAACTAAAATGAAAAACGGTTGTATTCTTTGCGGGGGTGTCGGTTCTGGTAAGTCTAGAACGGCCCTCGCTTATTATTATATTCAGGAAGGGGGTTCCTTAGAGACCGGTATTAATCCGTCAAGGCTTCCAACTAGGGATATTTACATCATCACCACTGCTCGTAAGCGAGATACAAACGAGTGGGAAGTGGATATGAGACCCTTTGGATTGAGCTCTGATGACGGTAAGAACGAACTCTGGAACCATGTCACAGTCGATAGCTGGAATAACATAGGTAAGTATACAGATGTAAAAGATTGCTTCTTTATATTTGATGAGCAACGTGTTGTCGGCTATGGGGCTTGGACAAAGGCCTTCCTGAAGATAGTAAAAAACAATCAATGGATATTGTTGTCTGCCACACCAGGTGATTGCTGGATGGACTATCTTCCGGTTTTCATTGCTAATGGATATTTCAAAAACAAGACAGACTTTACCCAGAAGCATGTCCAATGGGCTTATCATTCGACCTTTCCACGCGTTGAGAGATATTTGAATCAGGGAATTTTGGTTAAGATGCGAAATTCTATTCTGGTCAACATGGACTTTCAGCGAAAGGCTATTAAGCACCACAAACAGGTCTTTGTAGACTATGATATTTTGGCTTACAAAACCGTGATGCGAGATAGATGGAATGCGATGAAAAACAAGCCCATTGAGAATGCTAGTGAGTACTGTTATGTCCTTAGGCAAATTGTCAATAGCTCACAATGTCGTGTAGATGCTGTTTACAGGATCGTACAGGAAAAGCGTAAGTGCATTATATTTTACAACTTTGACTACGAACTTGAACTTTTAAAATCTATCGACTATGGCGATGCCTTTGCTATTGCTGAGTGGAATGGTCACAAGCATGAAAAAATTCCGGATGGTGATAACTGGGTATATTTGGTTCAGTACACAGCTGGCGCAGAAGGATGGAACTGTATTACTACAGACACCATTATATTCTATAGTCAGAACTATTCATATAAGGTAATGGTTCAATCGCAAGGACGAATTGACAGATTGAATACGCCGTTTACAGATTTATATTATTATCATTTAAAAACAAAGTCGAGTATTGATTTAGCAATTGCCCGTGCTTTGAATTCAAAGAAAAGTTTTAATGAACGAGGTTTTTCAGGATGAAACATACTGATGAGTTATTAATGGAATGCGCAAGGGCCTTGCAAGAGAGCTGTAAGGAAAGCGTGTGCGTTAATTGTAAATTTTATTTAGGTGGCAATTCTTTTCCCTACTGTCAGATTAAAGGCAGACCAGAAGAATGGCCGCTTCCGGAAAGAGAGGAGAATTGAGTATGGATAATTATTTGCTAAGACAGATTTCAGACGCATTCGGGGTGCCCGTTTCCCTACTGTCAGACGAAAGCGTGCTAGCACCTAAGAAGGTTATTTATAATGGCCCGGCTACGATTGTATTTTGGAACGATGGAACTAAGACCGTTGTGAAGTGTTCTGAATGTAAAGAGGGATGTTTTGCTTCGAACATGAACTGTCCTTATTTCGATCGTGAGAAAGGCTTGGCAATGGCTTTCGTGAAACGTACTTACGACAATCATGGTAGATACTATGAGATGTTCAAAAAGAACTGTAAGGAGGAGTGGGAGAAGTGATAAAGCAGGCGATTAATGTTTTTGGAGCGATGTCTATTACTCTCGCGCTTCTTGGCGCAGTAATGATGATTGTAGCGCTTTTAAGTTAAGTAAGGAGGAAAAAATGTTAGGTAATTTAGAGTTTGATATTTGTTTAGCCGTGTGCGCAGTTTGTGCCCTGGGTGTTGGATATTCGCTCGGCTTCGTCATCGGTGTTAAGAAGACTATGGCCCTCTTTACAACGATGATCAATAAGACTATTAAGAATGGAGATAAGAATAATGGGTAATGCTATGGATGATATGGCGAAGGCACTTTGTGAAATTATATTGGGTAAGATCCGCGGTAGTATCAGTACATATAGTGTCGATGATGACTTGTATGTTGATATTGCTCAGGATAGCTTTAAGTTTCACTTCACTTGCTATAAGTTTACTGAGGAGGCTTCCGAGAAGGGTGTGCAGCCAATTGCTGACAAGATCCTTGGGGCTTACAGAAAGTATATTTTGAATAGGTATTTTCAACAGCAGAGAACCGCTTAAAAGTGGCCACTTTTTGTTTAAAAACCGGACAGCGGGCCACTTTTATTTAGGCAATGCGGATATTTATGCGGCAAAAATATGAAAAAAGTGGAAGCAAAAAGATGAAATGGCCAAAAAAAGTGGGCAAATGGCCACTTTTGTGAAAAAAAGTGGGCAGAAAAAATGAGCTAAAAAGTGCCAAAAATGGTCTAAAATGGCTGTTTTTAGGCACTTTTTAGGTGTTTTTGGGGAATTTTTGCATGCTCTGCCCACTTTCCCACTTTTTTTTCTATATTATTATAAAAAAATAAATTTAATAATATATAGAAATTTATGAAAAAAAAGTGGGCAAAGCGGGCAGAAGGGATTTTATACACAAAATAACCCAAGTTAAATTGAAAAGGAGATTAATGATGGAAGAAGTAAAAAATGTTGAAAACGAAATTAATTATAAGGCAGAAGCCGAGAAGATGGCAATTCAGATTGCTCGCTTAAGAGATGAGAACTACAACTTGAAGATGGCTATCAATTCTTTGAATGGCGTGGTGATGAATGAATACAAGAAATTCGAAATCCAGCGATAAGAAAAGATGCGCCCAGTGCAAGAATTATATTGTGACTGAGCAAGTAAATGAGAAAGTTTGCAAGGGGTGCTGCAAGTTTGGTAATTTAAATTACTGGACCTATGGTTCAAAACCTGCTTGTAAAACAAATTTTGTACAAAGATAGCCTCGCGAAGAAAACATTGATTATTATGAGAGGAAGAGAAATAGGTGCTCGTGTTGAAATAAACATCGAGCATCTATTTTTGTACTTAGGAGGCCAGATGAAAGAGAGCACTTTTCAATCAAATCTTATTAACAAGATTAAGAACCGCTTTGAAGGATGCGTTGTTATGAAAAACGATGCAAACTATAGGCAAGGCGCTCCGGACCTATTGATATTGTACAAAGACAAATGGGCTGCTCTCGAATGCAAGCGTTCAAAGAATGCATCGCACCAGCCCAACCAAGATTACTACGTTAACCAATGGAATAAAATGAGCTTTGCTTCATTTATATTTCCAGAAAACGAGGAGGATGTACTAAATGCAATGGATCGATCATTCAGAACTAAGAGGAACTCACGCTCTTCTTAGTCCGAGCAACACAGCTTGGCCAAACTATGATTCTGAGCACCTTCATCAGATTATGATATCTCGGAAGGCATCAGACGTAGGAACCGCCATACATGCATTTGCGGAGGAATGCATTAGACAAAAGTTCAGATTAAAAAAGGGCGATGAACGCTTATTGATATTTGAACTTAGACAGTATGATGAAGCAACCATTCCCGAGTATGTACTAAAGGAAATGGACATCGAATTGATATTTGACAACGTTAAAGACTATGTCAACGATGCAATTGGTTTCCATTTAATACCCGAAGTTGTTCTTTATTATAACGAGGACTGCTATGGAACTGCCGATGCGATTGGTTTCTCAGGTAACAAATTGCGCATTCACGATTTAAAGACTGGAACTAGTCATGCATCTATGAGCCAATTGATATCTTATGCGGCACTAGTCTGCAATGAGTATCATTTGGATCCTTTTAAGATTGAGACTGAACTTAGAATCTATCAAACCGGAACTGATATTTTGAGTTGTGTTCCAGAACCAGAAGAGATTATTGAGAGAATTAACGTAATTAAGCGAGAAACAGCTTACATTGCAGAATTAAGAAAGAATGGAAGGGGCTAATTGATATTTATGGAAAAGTATACCGGGTACGAAGAAAACTATGAAAAATCATTGGAACACTTTGGAACACCTAGACATTCTGGAAGATATCCTTGGGGGTCGGGAGATGATCCTTACCAGCATGAAGCCTGGAACTTTCTAAAAGAAAATTCGGAATTAAAGAAAGAAGGGCTTACCGAAGCTGAAATTGCTAAAGCTCAGGGATGCGAAAGTACTTCACAGCTTCGTGCTTTAAAATCGCTTTATACTGCTTCCATTCGTTCGGCAAAAGTGCGAAGAGCACTCGAATTAAAAGAGGAAGGATATTCTAACGTTGAGATTGGTAAAAAAATGGCCCCATATAATGGTGGCAACCCAATCCCAGAATCAACAATTAGACCTTGGCTAGAAGAAGGCTATCAAGAGAGAGTAGATTCAATAAATGCAACTGCTGATAAATTGATTGAAAAAGTTGGAAAGAAAAATTTGATTGATGTCGGAATTGGAGTAGAAAAAGAATTAGGAATCTCCGAAACAAAATTGAAAGACGCTCTTCAACTTTGCATCGAAAAAGGCTATGTTGTTGAAAACATCAAGATACCGCAAGCGTCAGATCCTTCTAAGAAAACGACAATTCGAGTTCTTGCACCAGAAGGAACTACGGTTAGTGATATTTACAAAAACAAAGACAAAATTAAATCGGTTGAATGCTATTCACAGGACAATGGAAAAACATATTTTAACATTGAAAGTCCTAGAAGCATTGATTCTAAGAGGGTTTATGTCAGATATGCTGAAGATGGCGGAAAAGATCTGGATGGAGTCATTTATATTCGCCCAGGAGTAGACGACATTGCTCTGAATGGCGCCAGTTATGCACAAGTTAGAATTGCAGTGGATGGAACACACTACATGAAAGGAATGGCCATTTATTCAAATGATATTCCTAAAGGGTATGACATCGCATACAATACTAATAAACATAAAGGTGCCGAATTCAATGATGTTTTTAAGCCAATGAAAACAGTTACAACCGAAGATGGAAAAACCATTATCGATCCAGATAATCCGTTTGGAGCCGAAATTAAGAACAATGGAGGCCAATGGCATTATACGGACAAAAATGGAAAAGACCAGTTATCTTTAATTAACAAAATTAAGGATGAGGGTGATTGGGCTGAATATTCTAAGTCTTTGGCTTCTCAGTTTTTAGGCAAACAGCCGGATGAATTAATTAAAAGACAGTTGGATGCTGCTAAACTTGAAAAGCAAGACGAATACAATGATATTTTAAAGGTCAGCAACCCGACAATTCGAAAAGAATTACTTATGGATTTTGCGGATAATTGTGACAAAGCGGCGGTTGATTTAAAAGCAGCTCCTTTACCAAGACAAGCAACACAAGTAATTCTTCCGGTTCCTACTCTTAAAGACAATGAAATTTACGCCCCTAATTACAGAAATGGAGAGCAGGTTGCACTAGTTCGCTATCCGCATGGTGGGATATTTGAAATTCCTATCTTGACGGTAAATAATAATCATAAAGAAGCATCAGAACTTATTGGTCAGGCTGTAGATGCAGTCGGGATTAATTCCGCGGTTGCCTCTCAGTTGTCGGGAGCCGATTTTGATGGCGATACAGTTGTCGTCATTCCAACAAATGCAAATGTTCGTATTAGAAATAAAGCACCTTTGGAAGGACTTAAGGATTTCGATACAAAGAGGTATAAGTTTTCCAAAGAAGAGTTGGAAGCGTCCCCAAAAGACAAGAATGGTGATCCTAAAATTATTATTGCCGGAAAAACTCAGCAAACAATGATGGGAAAGGTATCAAATCTAATTACCGACATGACTCTACAAGGAGCAGATGATGCCGAATTAGAGAGGGCCGTTAAGCATTCAATGGTTGTTATTGATGCGAAGAAGCATAAATTAAATTACAAAGCTTCTGAAGAAGAAAATAACATTGCTGACTTGAAACGAAAGTACCAAGGCGGGGCAAACAAAGGAGCTTCTACACTTTTATCTCGTTCTAGTGGACCTGAAAGAATACCTGAGAGAAAAGAAGGCGTAAAAGTAACTGACCCTATAACCGGTAAGACAACTTATAGATATATTGACCCTGAAACTGGGGAAAAGCTGTATACCGAGACAGGAAGAACCTATATTGATAAAAAGGGAAAGGTAAAAATAGCAACTCAAGAGATTGAGCGTGGATATTTACATGATGCGGGGGAACTTAGTAGTGGGACCGAGAAGGAAGAGTACTACGTTAACTATTCTAGGGCTATGAAAGCTTTAGCAAATACTGCCCGTAAAGAATATTTAGCTACCCCAGATGTAAGATATTCTCCGTCTGCCAAAGAGAAATTTAAATCCGAGGTGGGATCCCTTACTGCAAAATTAAACACTGCTTTAAAAAATGCACCTAGGGAACGGCAAGCTCAGCTTATTGCTAACAAAATCATTAAAAACAAGAAGAAGGATGCAGAGCGTTCCGGAAAAGAACTTAGCGATGAGGATATCAAGAAGATTCGAAGCCAAGCGATTTCCTATGGCCGTTCTGTAATGGGTGCTAAAAAGGAGTCTATAGACATCACAGAAAGGGAATGGGAAGCAATTAATGCTGGTGCTGTATCTGCTAACACCCTTACCAAAATTATTGCTAATACAAAATCAGACAAACTTAAAAGTCTAGCCATGCCAAGAAATGTTACTAGCTTGACAACTGTTAAGAAACAGCGAATCAAGAACATGTATGCTTCTGGAATGACAATGTCTGAGATTGCAGATGCTATTGGCGTATCGGTTTCAACTGTTAGTAGTTATGTAAAGTCAAAAGATTGATGAAGGGAGAATAAAAAGTCTTGCTAAACGATGAAGAAACAATGTTAACAACAATTGACAATCCATTTAATCCGTTCACAAATCTAGAAGCTTGGCAGCAGTATGATGAACACTACTTGCACTATCAAACTTGTCAGAAATTAGCTTTAAAAGCTGATATTTCGGTTGACTTTCCGGATCTCTATAATGAAATGTGCATAGATGATGCGATGAAAGAGATTGTGAAGGAAGATACTTTAGGTGTTTATAGGATTGTGAAGGCTTCTGATTATGATGATCAGGGTCAACTAAAGATTAATTAAGTATTAAATCTAAAAAACTAAAGTTGCTAGAATGGATAGTTGAATCACTTTTCTCAAACTTGAATAAGTAAAAATGATTAGCTACCCCCTCTTAGTAACTTTAGACCCCTCTGGGGGGGAGGGACAAAAAGAACCCCCCACCCTTTAT
>Ga0326511_10000194_pt1 | contig 50712 bp, 39 predicted proteins | sample 0_2496_0518_D_FD_203701 | JGI IMG/M metagenome (GOLD analysis project Ga0326511, IMG submission 203701) | Bovine rumen microbial communities from UC Davis, California, United States - 0_2496_0518 | ecosystem: Host-associated > Mammals > Digestive system > Stomach > Rumen | place: USA... | reverse complement strand
GTTTATAACCTCCTTCTTTCTGTTTATACTATTATAATAGTATATAAGAAAAAGTATATATAATATCCTCCCCCATATGGGGGAGGATACATATACATTATGTGGTCTGTGCTTGCCTTTTATTCGGTGCAAGTCAACCTTTTGGCTCGGTAGTTATCCCACATGGCTTTTTCCGAGGCTCGCCATATACCAAGATTAATCAGTACAAAATTAAATTTTGGTACGGTTATAAGCTTTCACTCGACCAAATAAAACTTTGGTACGGCTTAGCCTTCAACAGGTTCTTCGTTTGGTTCTTCTGTGTTGTCAGGAACTGGCGCAACATAGCTTTCATGTCTGATAAGTGATAATTCACTGTCAACGATCATACAGCGTTTTCCCATTCTCTTTAATCTTCTTCCCTTGGCGGTTCTGGTAATTCAGTCCACTATATGTGATAGCGGTCATCGCCGTCGATCAAGAAACCCATATGGTCGAACCATTTATTCTCGCTAATTGTGAAGATGTTGTACTCACCTTCGAAATATACGAGATATGTTCCATCTTTTGGGTTGTAGTTGTTTGAGAGGTGTCATTTCATTTTGGTTTTCCTCTTTGGATTTGGGTGATTTTTATGGGAAGCAGAGTTATAAATCGATACCTTCAATCTCAGCACGAATTTCTAAGCATTTGAGATATAAACCCATGTGTTTAGCCTGTTCTGTGAGCAGTTCAATACTGCACTTAGGCTCGAAATTAAGTGTCTTAGCTTCGTACTTGATAAGCATTTTGTGAAGCTTGTCATATCGGTTTTTAGTCTGATAGTATTCAGCCTTGAAACGTTCCTTAAAATCTTCGCTATTCATCATTTCAATTGTGTCTTTTAAGTCAATTTAGTTTTCCTTTCTTGATGAGGTAAAAATTTAATTCTAAATTAAGAATAAATTTACGTGGTAAAGTAAACCACATTAAGAGAACAAGTCGAACCGGATTGTACTGCCTGCATGCACACGATGTACCCCTCGCGATTTAAACTAACAGGGAGTACAGGATTATTAGCATAAGATACCATTACTGGAAGAGTCATATTATAACTTAATGGGCTTGGTAAGTCTTTGAATAAGGTGGTTGCTGATGACAGGGTGTCATTAGTTCTAAATTGCACATTAATAATACATAACTTTCCAATCTTAATATATCCGCCAGAAACCACATCTATAGATGAAACTGGCGTCATAACGGTATACTTCTTAGAATCTAATTTAAGAATTGTCGACTTATCAGCAGCACTCATAAGACCTGCTGCAGCTGTTGTTGCGGCTGAGTATGTTGTATCTGTAAACTTAGCATCAGAAGGTACGCTCTTACCAAGAGTATATGTTGTAGCAACTGGAACACCGTTTGAGAAATATACAGGCTGTGTTGCTGAACCTTTAGACGCTAACTTGCTCTTTATGTATTCCCATAATTTAGATACTGGTCTTCTGTGGTATGTTGTGGTTGATGTTCCGCCACCAGCATACTGTGAAACGTAATAATCGTTATCAGTTGGGGCAGAATCGCCAGTCGTCAACTGATTTATCGCTGCGCTTACCCCGGCTGACGTATTAGGTACTGCACCAACATCTGAAGCTGTTAATGCACTTGAACCTGTAATATGTCCCTGAGCATCATACGCAACCTTTAATGCACTTGCTGTAGTTTTTTCACTTACACTGTTCGAGTGATTGATCTGATGTGATGAATTAACTGTGATACCTGTACCACTTGAATATGTCGTATCAGTAAACACAGCATTCTCAGGAACATTGGAATTTACAGAATATGTCATTGCTGTTGGAACACCGTTGTTAAAATAAACACCTTTAGTAGCTGATCCTACAGCATAATCAGCAGTTCCATTGTTAAGCTTCGCAGCGGATACAGCATTTGCAGTTTTATCAAGTTTAGTGTCAACCGCATCTTGTAACGATGAAATATCTGTGGTGTTGGTTGCAATCTGACCTACCTTAGTAGTGTCGATACCACTATTTACAGCTGCAAGCTGTGCTGTTGAGAGTGTTGCTTGTTTACCGCTGAGGGCGGTCTCAACGTCACTGAAGCTATCAATAGTTGTCCCATCAAGGATAGATTGAATATCTGCGCTATTGGCATCTACTTTGTACTCCAGTTTTCCAATACCTTCATTAATAGTATCGGTTGCGGCTACGGCCGCAGCCTGGCTTCCCATTTCGTATCCCGTGAGCTTAAGGTCATCACCAGTTGGTTCAACCCATGTAGCATCTTCACGGAGATATTTCGTAGTACCTGCTGTAGACGGTGTGTCAGGAACTAAACCGGCTTTATGGTTACTACCAGAACCAACAAAATTACTTACAGCAGCAACAGGATGTCCCTCTGAGTCAAGTGCAACTGGATACATATTATCTGTGGATGTATTATGTGCTCCTACTTCAGTTGAGAATGCAGTATCCGATTTCAGATTTAATCCGATCTTACCAGTAGTCTGTATATCAGCATTGTCACTCTGATCAGTTATAAGACCATTCTCTGCACCTACCTGTCTAACAGTACCACTACCTGGACCTGTAAGTGTGTCTATGTTTGTGATCTTGTATGTGTTTGTGGTATAGATAAATGTACATGTATCCCCAGCTGAGATAACATCATTACCGATTGCTGCATCCTTATAGATGATTGGTTTAGCACCAGTATTATTGATGTTAAGTGTCGCATTAGCTGCTGTATTTGCATATAAGAACTGTACTGATACTGGAGCTCCTTCTACGAGAGCAAAGTTAGCAAGTGCAGCTGTCTTTGCTACGGTGGAACCGGGTGTATCACATGTTGCGATACCCATACCAAGCTTAGCTGGTGTTACTGCTGCAAGATCGTCTAAAGAATCGGCGATTGCTGTAAGCTTAGTAATAATGGTTTCTCCTTGAGTATGGTTCATTAATTTATCTGAAGCCATGAATAATCACTCCTTTGTGTGAAATATATTATAATAGTATAAATGATTTTTAATTATAGAATACAATGGGGACATGGTCCCCATTGTAATATACGTAATGTTGTTGATCAGAAATCTTCCTCTGTCCAACCATAATCTTCGATTAATATTCTGCGGACTTCTGTTTTGTATTTGTCGGGTACATCATCAAAAGCAAGTTTGCCTTGATATACTCTCATTGCTAAAAACTTTGCCATGTGATTACACCTCCATCATCAGTATGAGTTCCTGTAAAGCTTCATTAGTAATCTCCTGTTGTTCATGAAGCATATCAATATACTCATCCTTTGTTATCTTGCATTCTTCATATTCGTATATTGTTTTTGTTTCACCAGTTTCTTCATCCTGTTTTTCTTTGGTGACGCAATTACGAGTGACCCAAACCGTAGTAGGAGAAGAAGTACAATCAACAGCCTTTGGTATCTCAGTAGAGTCAGTTTTATACCAGTTCATGTTTCTCTTCCTTTCATATATTCATACTTATCATGTTCGCTTACGACCATTCTAAGATGTTTAACTTTTAGCTTTGGTTTCATCCAAGTTTCAAAATATTGATGTGTGTCCAAACATTTCATTCTACCAATCATTGATAATGTTTGGACACATTCATACCAATGTAAATCAGAATGTTTATTGACTTTATTTACTTTATGTCGAGCGAGACATAAAGTATGTTTACGTAAACAGGTTCGATTACGATGGAAAACATAACCCATGAAGTCAATAGGTCTTCCTTTTTCTTTATCGGTATATTTATCAATATATGAAAACTTGAATAACTGATAATTTGGGTTCAGCTCTAACCCGATATTGTTTAAGTAGTTTATGATTTGTGGTATTGCATTTTTGAGAACGCTTTTACGGTTTCCTATGAGTACGATATCATCCATGTATCTCATATAGTGTGGTACTTTTAGTTTCTGTTTAATGAAATAATCAAAATCTTGAAGAAAATAGTTAGCAAACCATTGTGATGTATAGAATCCAATTGGTATACCAACATTTATGTCGTTTGAATCATACCATAGTATTCTGGTTAATAAACGATTAAATCGTTCATCCTTTATATGAGATGATAATTTATCATAAAGAATCCTTCTGTCGATTGAATCAAAGAAATGATGTATGTCCATCTTAAGAACCCATAATGGTTTATCGTCATATCGTTTTATCCACTTCTCCATGTATTTCTTTCCATATAAACCGCCTCTGTTAGGTACAGAAGCTACACAGAAATCATACATTCCTTTCATAAAGAAAGATTCTAATTGATTACAAACAAGATGATGTATTATGTGTTCAGTATTTGATGGAGGATATATCAATCTATCTTTATTGGAGTTTGGTTCATGAATTACTTTCGGATATTTCATTCCTTGTATTGGAAGTGTCTCATTCATTAATCCTTCTCTAAGCTTTGATAACTCTTGAGAATATCTTGGTTCTGTTGTGAATCGTTTTAATGCATAAGTTTTCTTTCTATTGGATAGAGCAACATGAGCGGTATGGCGGATGGTATCTTCATCCAATAGTTTATCATATAAATCCGACAAGGTTTTCATTAACATATTCTCCTTATGTTTATCGACTATAGGCGTTTTGACATTGCTACTAAGCCTACCCTATGGCGTCTAATTTTTGCACATTAGCATCGATTTAGTGGTGCATTGAAAGGCGGACCTTTAAGAGTATTATAAACACATTGCGACGCACCAATATTCCAATTCGAATTAACAGAGGTATTGTTCAGATTCAAATAGCGAGCTGAGCAATTGAATCCATTGTCGCAGTTCCCTCCGAAAATCAGAATACGGTACGTGTCTCACCACTAAACCGTTCTATTTCTTCTACCATCTAACCATACTCTACCCATTTCCCCGGCTGTGACAAGCACAGCCGGAAGAGGATTAGAGGTGGTTAAAACAAGGCGACGCACCAATAGACCAATACGAATAAACAGAGGCATCGCACAGATACAAATAGCGAGCCGAGCAACCGAAACCAGCGCCGCAGCTCCCCCCGAAAATCAGAAGACGGTCAGCTCCGCTAGATTGCCAGAAATAAGAACAATAACCTTTGTTTTTATCGCCTGAAGTTGAGATTGGTATATTACCATAAAATCCGGTAGATTGATTCTGTAAATAGTTACCTGATGGAAGTGTGAGAGATAATGTTTCATATGTTTCATCAGGTAACAAAGCTCCACTACCAGTAGGTGCAGTCGCATAATAAGGTGCAAACATTTTGACCTTATAAATACCATTAATAAGATGTAGTCCTAAACATCTTTCCCATCGGTTACCCCATAAATCCTCTATATGGAATACCCTAACGTGATGTGAACCATCTTCTGTACTTGGTGTATTTCCTGTGCCTTCATCTGTTCCCCAGAACTGGGCACATGTTGCTTTGGTTGTACCATCGTATTCATATCCACCTTTACAGAAACCAGCTGCACTTGAAGAAGTTTTAATTACACCTTTACCAAACTTCCATCTGGATGATGTATGTTTAGATATCAATGTAAGTAAGTCGGATATAAGTTCATGTTTAGCAAAATCCCATATTTGCCAACCATTGTTCGTTGTTGCTATAGCTTTTGCTGCATCTAATTCATATCCAATACCACCGGTTGTGTTCCATGGTGTTTTTCCAGCAAGTGAACGGAGTTTACCATTACTATCTTTGAAACCTTTGAACATTGGAAGATACATATTCTCGTTGATTCTACCGGAAGCACCCTGATGGGCATATGCTGTAAAACCACCTCGCGGATATTGAGTGAATGCCACGTAGTTATATTGGCTATCCTCCCAACGTTTAACATATACTGTCGGGATTCTTGACATATAATTGTAATTCAGTGAAGCATCTTCAATATCAATTGCAGTTGTTCCGTCAGATTTCTGCCAATAGTTAGTTGGATTTAATTCAAATGCTTCTGTACCATCAAAGTTGAGTGCAACCGGTTTATTGTTTTTAACAAACCAGATATCACCCCATGATCCATAATTGAATTGACCTGTTGAGAAATTCATATATGCTGGAGTCATACCAACAGCATCGAATATATACTCAACTCTTGTGTCTGGATCAAGGTTATTCTTATCAATTCTATATCCATAAATCGGTTGTGTATTTCTCACAAGACGATTTAAATCAAGAATCTGATCTGTTAGTGTAATTTGATTTACATGTGAACTATTCCATGTTCCTTTAGTATGTGCTGACTTAAATTGATATAAACCATGATCATGGGTGACGATATCTCCTATATCGTAATCTGTGGTAGTATTAAATTCGTCATCACATATCATATCTTCTACAGCATTAATGTTTGCTTCATCAGTATCAAATCGATCATCGACTAACTTGGTACCTGGAATTGTTTTATTATCCGGATTAGCAGGCCATGTTGAATCTGGAGCTACCCATTCACCATCATCTCCCGTTTTCCATTTAAGATACTTACCATCTGCTCCACTCTTTGGAAGATGATTAAATCCACTACCGGTTTGGTGTTCGATTGTAACTGTACCGTTTGTAGCATCACCCGTAACAGTTACAGCAGGACTCTGTCCGGATGCTTGTTGAAATGCAACCTCATTATCTTTATCAACTTTTGTACTTGAACCTGATACGGGTGCTTTAATCGATGTAACTTTCTTATCGACTTCGGTCTTTACAAGCTTGGATGTTGGTATATGTACATCATCATTTGATAAAGCTGATGCTGAAGATGTTTCTACGGTAATACCGGTATCTTCAAGATTCTTTCCGTTATTATCTTTAAACTTAACCAGATGATTTGCTGTGGATGAATCTAAACCGACTGCAAATTTCTGGTCTTCAATGTATTCACCTATAGCTTCAGATGTTGGTACTTCAGCATCGGATGTATCATCCATCGTAGTAACTATAGCAACTTCGCTATCTTGAACGGATTTACCATCAACATTTGCAAATGTAACTATATTACCAACAGCTGCACTCTGTGGACCTGCTACTTTGTTGGTCGTGTTATCATCGACTTTCTTTTCAAGTTTACCAATTGCAACATTCAGTGAATCTCCAGGTGATATTGCAGCAGCTGCACTTTCTTTCTGATAACCCGTCATAGCAACGACTTTATCGGAAGACGTTTGTTCCCCGTAAGATATATTACCCAGGTTGGTTGCAATATCATCTAAAGCGTTGATGATATCATCACCCTGGGAATGATTTATAAGTTTATCTGTTGCCATTATATTTCATCTCCTTTAATATTAAAATATTAAATTAATCACCATAATCCATGGCAATGTAACGAACGTTATCCTCCATTACATATGTTAATTTCGGATAAGCACTCGCTCCTCCTCCTTCGGCTTCGAGTTTATCGATAGCTTCACTCATCTCGGTATTTGTTTTAACGAAATACTGAAATGCATTTGACTTTGTCCAATCTTCACTGGTACAAAGCATTATATCCAATGCTGTATAAACATTGCTCTGGGTAAATCCATCAGCATCCATTGCACAGAATGCCAAATACAAATTCTGTGTTGATGGATTTGTGAATGCAACGTAATAATCACCATCATCTGGAATGTCCACTGTAGATATCCATGTTTCTGGAATACCCGATGATGTAGTAATACCAATCTTAGCTGGACGTGTTCCAATTGTAGAATCATCTATAGTAAATGATACTACATAATCTCCGGCTGGTAAGCTACCGAGTGGAAATGATACATATCCATTGTCTGAGTTATCCTGTGTAACTGTAACGGATTTATATGTTTTTTCGTATGTAATGATATCATGGCTGCTTTCTTCGACATGAGCAAAATCAAGTAAATTCTTGATCGGATATATTGTCTCTGTTCTCTCATCCAGTATATCAATCCATCTTCTTGCTTTACCAAGTGAATTACCAATATTTTCTGTACTCGGTGCAACAGCAATTGGTTGCAATGGATGTGTAATATCACCCGGTGAGTATTCAGAATAATCAACATTCTCGGAAATCAACTGAACACCATGGAATTCCTTTGTTGCTTGTTCAGGCATGATATATTCCCCCTCTTTTATGAAATTTTGTTTCTTAATAATTTAAAGTAATTACATTACTTACACAGCAGTTTCTCTATATAAATTTTACTGCTGTTTTGCATGATGTAATTATCTTAATCTTGGATTTGTATGGTTCAAAGATATTACGCATCATATTAACAAAATGATCTAATCCCATATCCTCGATACATACTATCTTCTTATTGGATTCATTATCTATTAAGAAATGTTCGATACATTTGAAATAGTCACTCCATGTAACTGCACCTATCTGTGGTGAGATAATGTTTATACGTGTATCTGGTTTCATTTCTTTCTTAAGATTGAATATATCCTTTAACATATTAGAATCAATCTGGATACATGTATCATCTTTCTTATTAACTTTATCTTCGTATTCTGTAAGTGTCTTTATGGATATAATATACATTACATCAATTGAATCTATCTTACGATTGAAATCCTTTATATTAAATCCATTTTCTCCATTCTTTATAGATAATCTATTTGAATCAATCTCATTCGGTACAGTATCTGATGAAGTAAACCATGCTTCATATGGGATTGAATCATCTGTACATAATGTTTTATATACATTAAATATATTCTTATCCCATGGGATAGTTACAATAACTTCCTGTGCAAGGATACTTGTAGCTGTAAAGATACCTGAGATAATTGATTCTGGAGATGTTGCATTTATGTGAGCCATCTTTGCAAATCTTTGTGAATCGATGATTATCTTCTTACGTTCATTTGCAGGAAGTTCCTCGTACTTATCGATGAACTCATTGATTGCATCAGTTAACTTTGTAGAGTGAAATATTATGTGTGACATTTGTAAATTCCTCCCAATAATTGGTATATATGATTTTTATATGTGATGTGATATATAAAGTTGAAATTATGAAGAGTACATTCCCCCCATATGGGGGGAATGTACAAGCTTCATATCATTAAATAATTAAACGGAGGATTTAATTATTCTTCAACAACGCAGTTGATTACGAGCTTATCAGCAGTGATAACCGGATCAGCACTCCATGTACCATCACCGCGGAGGAACATGTTGTTGAGATCCTGATACTGATCATAACCTTCCTTCGGAGGAGCTGGAACAAGACCTGCTGCACCATCAGCTGCTGCAGTTGTCATTTCATAATATGTATCAGCTTCCCATGTAGGTGCAGTGTCACCAGCTGGGACTGCTTCATACTTATTATGTGGCTTTGTGTCATCAAATGTGAAGTAGTCTGTGTAGTTTGTTGACCAGTTAGCTGGCTCTTCTGTTGTAAGTGTAAATACAGCAGCATCAGCACCATCTACATCCGGTGTAACTGCAGGTGTACCTGTCTCGGCGAAGTTCATTCCTGTCCATCTGTAGAAGAGGATTGGAGTACCACCGAGATCCTGGTAGATCTTGCCCTTTTCACCATCACCATCGCCGTTTTTACGATAGTATGTTTCAGCCTGCCATTCAGGAGCTCCTGCACCTTCTGGAACTGGTGTGTACTCTTTTGTTGACTCATCATATGTGTAGTAGTCAGTATAGTTTGTTGCCCAGTCAGCTGGTTCTGTTGTCAGAAGTGTATACTCAGGTGCATCTTCCGGATATGGAAGAAGTACTGTCTTAGCAGCATCTGTGTACATCTTTCCATCTTCTGAATTGTAATAGCAGTCGATTACATCATCAACGTATGATGGAAGGAGTTCAGCTGGGATTTTGCCAGTGCCTTCTGTGAGTTCGCCTACGATTACTTCGTGACGTCTGTCGAGCCATCCCTTGATCTTACCAAGTGAGATACCGATTTGTTCACCAGACACGAGGTCAGGCAGGGTTCTCGCTTCGTCATCATAGTCGTAATGGTAAGTAGTTGTGTCGGAATAGTCCTTGAATTGGGTACTAATAACCGCAGCGTTGAATTGCTTTGTTGCTTTTTCAGGCATAATAATTCACTCTCTTTCTTTAAATAAATTTTTATTCTCATTCGGATACAATACAATTCAATTCGATGTCAAATTGCTCTGGATCGAATTCTTGAATTGTTCTTGGTCCGATATGGGACGGTTTACCTTGTGCATCTACACTAGTAATTGTTAACGCATCACCGACTTCACCGGTTTGTGGAAGTTGTAACGCTCCGATGTCTTCCAATGATGAGTTATCCCTTAGTGTATGATTATTGATAGATGGTTTATTCTCGAGATCATTGTAGTTAGTGGTTCCACCACCACCTCCACCACCATGCGGAAAATAATTATCGATTGTATATCCATCTATACGCTCACGCGTACCTGCTTTGTAGATATTATAATTTGGAAGCTGAATTAAATCTCGTAATTGAGATTCGGTTGCTGTGAAATTATAAACAGGATGTGGAAGGTTTATGATTGGTACTAACTCTGGGATTTGTACCATCGAAAATATATCAATGTTTAATGTATCTGCCATACAGGTTTCCTCCTTTCATATATCTGGATGGGTACCTATCCTTTTGATATTATACAAACGTTTTGATATATTATTCAACGACAATACAATTGATTTCTAACTGAACTGTGGTTGGATCTAACGTCACAGCATCATCTTCATCAATTGTTAATCCATCTCCTAACTTGGTTGATATTTTATTATCCTGATCTATTGTAATGCCATCTCCGGCTTCATATGTTGTTCCTCTATTCTCAACCCATTGACCATTTGCTCCAAGAACTTTACCAATATCATCTTTAGTTGGTGCAGGAACAAATCCATGATATCCATCATGTACACCATCTGTTCCTTCAAAGTCTTTACAGTCTAAAAGAATAAGTGCTTGCTCTTTAGTAAATGCAGCAGTTATTCTGTTAAGTATTTCTTGATTATCATGTGAATGTGATACACTTTCTAAGGAGGATAATCTCTGCTTTACAGTTGTATCATCGTAATTATGTAATGATTCAAGTTTATCATCTTTATCTCGATTATATACAGCATCTGTCTGATCAAGGATATTTTTATTTAAATGAGTATGTGCTTTCTCGCGTAACTCAGTATCGTCATAGTTATGTAAGTCTCTTAACTTGTTATCTTTCTCCACATTATATACAGCGGATGTATGATCAAGTATGTTTTTATTGTCATGCTTATGGAGATAACCAGATTCAATTATTTTAATTATTTCATCTTGTACTTCCTGAATATGTGTATCGACATAACTCTTCTTTGCATATTCGGATAAGTCTATATCTGAGGAACCGAATGATTCCCATTTATCTTTGTACCATACGTATTCGTCATATCTGTTATGTGTGTCGGGATCTTGTTTCGCAACGAACCATAGATCACCATCTTCATTACCACGTGAAGGAAGATCAGAGAGGCTCGAAGCCTCTCCTTTGATCTTAATACTTTTTAAATTCTTTAACAGAGTATTTGTTTCTTCCTTTGTGTAGTAATCACTTAGATTGACATCAGATACATATGGCAATTGTTCATATATAAGATGACCGTTACCGATCTTAATCTTTGTAAGTTTATCATTACAGAGCTCTATACATAGAACTCCCTTTGGGATGATTTCATATCTGTCAATGGTTGTTTCCCACTGTCTGGTTGTACGTGTGATATGTGATAAATCTTCCTTTTTAATGAAATTAATTGCCATACAATTTCACCTCATTATTATGGGTCTTGTGGGTCTGGATCATTATTACCCGGATCTGGTGTTGGGTCAACAGCATCTGTTACAGGAACAACCTTTACGAGTTTACCCGCTGTAACATCAGCTTCAAATGCTTCAGCAACAGTAACTGATTCGTCTTCTGTTGTTACATATGTTTCAGCTGCTTGATAGAGCGCTCCGAGTGCAAGGTAAACAATATTACCCTTTCTGATGTTGAGCTTCTTATCATATTCAAGTACCTGTGGAGTTACACTCTCAAGAGCAGCTACCTTTTCGGTGAGCTCAGCAACATATGTTGAAAGTGTATCAACATCTTCTCTGAGTTCTTTGATGATATACTGTGATGGATTATATAATGATTCCCATACTCCAAGTGTATTCGGAATAAGAACACAGTTGTTCATGTATGCCACATATGACACTTTAAGCTTAGTCATTACGTTAGTCTCAATAGAGAATGCTTTGTGAACTTCGCATGTTGCAATGACAAATGATTCTGTTGGTTCTACTGGCTTGAGAGCATCATGGAATACATCGATGTGAGTATTGTTGTGTGAGAATGCATAATATGGATTTGGTCCAGTTGGAGGAATCATTGATGCGATTTGACATGTATCAATGATAGCTTCAACCTTTTCAATTGTCAGTGTATATAATCCAGAATATGGTGTTGAAGATAATGTATCGGTGAAGATATTTTTGTATGATGAAACGAAATTATCTTTGAGATCTCCACATGGATGAATTAAACCACACTGACAAGGTGAATCACAGTAAGCACGAATGATCTCTTCCCCAGATGAATCTTTAATCGTATAGAATAATCTGAATACGATTGTTGATTTGATCATTGGAAGAATTTCTTTGAGTGTATCATACTTCATTGAGATGATTTGTTCAACATAACGTGCCCATGCATTGTTAGTTGTAATCTGATCGGTGAGATCAAATACTGCATCGAGATTAACACATGAAACACCCTTCTTGTTTACGATGCGTGTATCTACATCGTTGGCAAATGAGATAACATTTCCGTATCTGTACTGTGTGCCATCTACGAGATATGGATTATCTTCATTAACCATAAAGATATTATCAACCACTGGCTGATTTGGTTGTGGGTGATAATAGTATGGATAATGATGTGGATAATGTGGACCACAATCATGTCCTCCGCATTCATGATCACAGTGATGATGGTGCATATAATCCGAAGAATAATGTTCCATATCATACTCACATGAACGTTTATATCCGTTTGGTAATACTACCATAAATATCATTCCTTTCGTTATTTAATTTTTAATGTCTGCTTTAATATATGAATAACAAATGGTGTCCATAAGTACAACTCACGATTCCATCCATTGTCAAACATTACATCTCCAGTGAATAATGACAGTTTATCGATCGATGTTAACTTTCTATGGATATAATCATTAATGATCGATAAATAATCATATCGTTTTAAATGATATGGTTTATTACAGTGAGCTTCATGTTTACAACATTTACATGCCATGATATCACATTCACGTGTATCACATTCACTCTCGAAGATACGTTCTGCTTCGATTGGAAAGAAATAATCACATGTCTTGCTTCCACAGAATGCATCACCATATAACATTACTTCGACATCCTGTCCATATAATGCAAACGTAGAATCTAAGAAATGTTCCTTCGCATTTAATGTTCTGAACTTGAATGTGTCACAGTAATTATACGGACATTCACGTTCTAACCATTTCCATGGTGAACGTTGATATTCCATCTCCATATCAATATAACGTAATTTATCTTTATTAAGAACAATATTACCTGAATGATTATCCATCATCATCGTACCATGTTTTGCCATGAACATATTCATGGATGGATCGAATAATGTCATACCATTCAGATGTAACAGATAACAGTTATGAATGCGATCATAATATCGAGCATTATAATTCTGAATCATTTCATCTATCATGAACATGAGTCTGGATCTTAATTCATACTGTGTTTTTGATATAACCGGAGTAAGATCTTCACCACCGATTGTTTGTAAATCCATTACATATTTACCAACAGTCTGTTTATCAATCCATTCTATCTCGTCATGGTTAGTTGAGAATAATGAATACGATATCTTGTATGATCCATCTTGGAATAAACCATCCTGCATTACATTTGTAACACGGAAGATATGATTCATCTTTATATGGTTTAAGATAAACATATCATTTTCTTTTGGCATTATTGTATTTGGCCATATGATACATTCACCTGAGATATTGAAGTTACGTACCTGAGATGTAGATGCCTGTGTATCTTCATTTGAGAATGGAGATAAACCGGAAACCATCATATCTTCAATACGATCAAATCTTAATGGTGAATCTTTACCAAGTATCTGATAATGTGACTCTAAACCTAAGCTGAGAGTTGTATGTTCATCATTGATACTAAAGTATGTTACTAAGGTACGAGGTGCTCCATTATACTTGTTTATACGTGAATGAAGAAACTTATCATATTGCTTCAGTTGACCTTCAACCAATGATTTCTCGTCATAGATTAATTTACTCATAATATGTTCTCCTCCTTTACTTAAAGAATTTCTTAATGCGTTACACACATTATGATTGGGTTTGAGCTATAATTTATAGAAGTATATTTATATAATTCATATGTATACTATAATAGTATATATCTATTTTTATTATGGAGGATTATAATATGAATGTAAACAATGTAGCTTCTATCCTTAAGGGTAGATTTGAGGATGGTGGTATGCCATCAACACGATATGGTTTAACCGGAAAGATATTAAACCATAAACAGATAAACGCCTGTGTGATTAACACATGGATTTCGCTTAATGGTGCTTCACATCTGTTAAAGAACTATGGAACTGCAGTTATATGCGAAGAAGAAGAGAACGGAGATACACCATCATCGGATACAGATATGATCATACGTTTAAGCAGATTAATTGACATGACAACTGACTATTCCATCAAGGAAACATATGAGGAACAGTTTAAGCCACGTCTTAATATCACATATGAAGAATTCGTTGTAAAATATATAGTATCTTTTGTCAAAGCGTTTCTTGATGAGATGCATCATACCAATTCACAGTTCTTTCTGAATGCATTACGTGTAAGATACAACTACATCAGCATGGAAGAAGAAGAAAGAATAAAAAAGACAAAGTTTACTGTGTTTAAACGTGGCTCTGTGTTCACACCAGGTAAATTATACTATTTCTGATAATCATATTAAGGAGGAAGTAAACAATGAACCTGTCACAGTCTTCAAAAGAAGAAAACGTTTATTTGATAAAAGATAATTATCTTAACTCGATTAAAGTTGCTCGTAGAGAGTTATCTAACCCGGATATCTGTTTTGATATCATTGATCGTGTATATAATTGGTTTCATAATGATGAAGATGTCTTTAACGATGAACCATTTGTATCTGATTCACGTTTAGATGATGAAAAGATCTTAGAAATGTATAACAGCTTTCTGTATGATTTAAGTTCAGCCATGAGCAGTGCAGTCATACGTTTTGATCCAGCATCAAAGTTCAGAAAGTTTATGCATTCTGATGACAGACCAAAATACACAAAAGAGAGATGTGAAACCATTATTGAAGAATGTGAATTCATCCTCGATAAGCTGTCTGAGCACATTGATCATTTGTTAGACGAAGCATACTGCACAGATGCATATGCAGAAGTAATCGAAAATAAGATCTATTACGAGATGCAGAAATGTATTGATAAGATGAAGTTTAATTATGATTATTTATAATTATATAATTCACATGGAGGTGATAATATGGAAGATAATAATATCTTCAAATATCGTTATCGGGTATCCGATTTAGACGATATTATCAAGAAGCGTAATAAGGGTATTGTTTCATTGATACCAGAGGACATGGAAGAGGAAGTTGAACTTAGAAAGAGAGAAATTGCACTCGCAGTACGTGATGAGTATGGTGAAGATGATATCTCTGAAGAAGAGACAATGGAACTCATAAAGAAGCATAATGCTTTACTCGAAGCTCAGCTTGAAAAGGAAAGAAGAAACACACATGCAGATGAGTTCATCACTTTAGAGATTTCTGAAGAAGAAAAGAAACAGATGGAAGAGTTATGTGCTACGGCATATGTACGTGTACTTCCGGGTTCTGTATATCATATGGATGAGTCTGAGATCTATGATAGTAAAGAAAGAAAAGAAATCGTAGATCGTATGAAGAAAGTAGGTAATCTGTATTATAATCCAGATGACTGGAGAAATGCAATGCAGATACTTATAGATGCATGGAAGTATTCATATGATCATGATTATCCAGGTATCCCAGATAATCTTAAGCTGAATCGTATACATCTTAACAGACAGATGCCACAGCTGATGTTGAACTATACGACTATCGTTACAGATCCAAAGATGCTCATGGGTATTCTTAATGGAGATATCAAGTGTATGGATAAAGATGAGGATGCATTCATTAAGCATGTCCGTCCAAAGGATAATGAAGTCAAAGGTGTTCATCTGTCTGAGATTGGTGGACGTGTTATGTCCAAACAGGAAAGAGAATATGAAACTTATCTCGCAAGAATGGGAGATAATAATAGTATCATGCTTCATGCGAATAAGATACGTAGTACAATCTATGACAGATTCAGTCTTGATACTCTGATGGGTAAGAACAGAAGTAATGATAAAGACAGAAACTTCAAAGATGAATTTGGTAATGAAGTATCATTCGACTTCTGTGTTCCTGGAAGTGGTAGAAAAGCATATAACCTGGTGCATAAAGTCAAGCAGAAGACGGTTGGTGACTTTGCGAATGACATTATGCATGCAAACAATAATAAGCTTACACAGAATATCTCTGGTAGCTTAATGAATGACTTTGCTAAAGGATTTAATAAAGGTCAATATAGCAGAAACAATCAGTATACAACTGAGTCAGTAAATCCACAGCTGAATCAGGATGCATTCGTAGTACAGCAGGAGCAGGCATTACTCCAAACAATGCGAATGTTCAATCCTAATAAGTAACATCGGGATAATATTCGTAATGACATTATACCTCGTGTCATTTGGATAGAATGTGGTGGGTTCTTGGCATTTCCTTACCACAACCTCCTGATGTTTTGTTTCGACGGAGTATGATAAAACATACTCCGTTACTTTTTTGACATCTTCGAATCAATAATATACAAAGTGATGATAATGGACGGGGCTTACGCCCCGTCCAAAATCGTCATATTTTAAGAGGAAGTGTATTGTCTGTGATATGTAACCATTTATTCTCAAATGATTTATCGATGAATACAGATACTCCCACATGGATTAATGTCATAATCTTTAATGTGTTTTCAGTATCATATATTCTATCGGATTCATTATTTGTGATATACATTGAAATGTATTTGTTTGATAAACCAGTTACATATGCAATGAAGTAATCTTCATCCGATGTAGAATGAATATTCTTCTTTACGTGTAAACGTAATGGAGCATTCGGATACATACCATCCTTATGGGTTATGCAGAAATCTTTGTTTGTAAGTATTTCTTTTTTCCATACATCATCAAGCTTATGGAGAATTGTTTCACGATCAATTTCTCTGAGACCAAGTGAACTCCATCTTGGATGATATAATGGGATTCCATTTATCTGTGGGATATTGTATATCTCATTATATGAAGATGGAGTTGGTGTAGAAAGATATGACAGAATATCAACATCTGTGTCTACATTGTTTGGATTATTGATAATGCATGATGTATAATCCTGAAGATGAGTGTGTAAGTTAACATTGAATGTGAATTGAAGTGATTGTTTCTGGATGTTGATGTTATGTTGGAGACAATATCTGTATGAGGAATACATGTTTCCATCGAGATCAACATATACGTTTCCTTTCTGGTTAAATAATGATTCATCATAATCATATACTAACTCAATCAATTCAAAGTTACGTAACGATGTAAGATCAGTTAATTGAATTGATGTTGGTGAAAGTATATGCAGATTGGACGAGATTGTTTTGTCTTCACCATTAACCCAGAACTGATAACGTTCTCTGGAGAGTGGAGACGGAACATATCCAGTGAGATCAATTATTCCAGATTGTGGAATATGCTGTAACGAATAACGACATACACCGATGTAGTTTGACTTAATGATGTTGACGGTTGGTATTGATGTTGTTAAACGTTGTTTTGGATTATTGAGTCTGATATTGGATATTGGGAATCTGACATTGTTTCCATAGTCGTAATAATACTCAAACGGATTATACACATTGGAGTTATCTGGTTGAATTGTATCCTGATAATTCTTTGAGTATTCTGATTTGAGTGTAATGTAGATTGGTATGTCAGATGCAAACGTAACATCCTTTGGAGATATAATACATTTATCTGGAATGATTCTGTATTTTGCATACTGAGGTGGGATGAGAATCCAATCATTATTATCCAATACAATATCTTCAGCTGTATCTGAAACGGTTATGATACCTCCGAGTGGACTATAATCGTCTGACTTAATGATGGTACATACGTAATTGTTTGATGATGCCGATACAGGTAATGAAGACGAAGTAACTGTGATCTGTTGTGCTGATGATTGATACTGTATAATTGCATCAAACGTAATATCAGATATATTACCATTGAAATGATTATTGTTAACGCATATGAGTTTAACATTAACCTCACCATCTTCATCGGTAAAGTTCTCAATCGGTTGATTGATTATTGCTGAATATGTATGTGTCTTCATATTGAGATCTGAATGTATATCCTTGAACGGATTTGGAATCCATAAATCAAAATGAGTATAATCATATTCATTGGATGATTGGGAAACTGTTAGATCGCACATACGTAATGGAGGTGAATTATACTGACCAGTTGGTATTGGTCTCTCAATATAGAATCCATCTCCATTAAAGCTCTCAATATCTTCAGAGAATGAATCAAATGAATATACTTCTTTACCGTTACAATGTTTACGTACATTGATATACTTGTATGGGTTATAATCTGTAATTGGATTTGATAATGACATATGTGGTTTGAATCGTGCTGTATATGCATTAATATGAACATACTTGTCATGATAAATGTCACTCTGTTTATATCCAATATAAACATTCAGTATACCATCAACAGGAACATTTGATTCTACCTCGATAGAATACAATACGTAGTTGTCTACATAATCACCTTTAACATCGTACTTAGATCCATTAACATATTTCTTTGTGATTGTATATGAAGAAGGATCTAACCAAGTATGGGTTGATTGATTATATATCAATACAGATAATGTATCTGCATATTGTATATCATGAATAAAATCAATGTGATATGGGAATGATGGCTTACCACGTCCATTGGTTATATACGTAATTGCAGCATCATATGATTCAACATTAAACCATGTAGTTGGTATCTCCAGTTGATCAATGTATTCTTGCAAACGTTTCTTTTGTTCCTGTTGATATTCAATCTCAAGATCAATTGATTCGATTAAGAATATAATGTGTTCTCTTCTGTTTTGGTCAGTGATATGTTCTAACTCTTCGAGATAACGTGATTTCTCTTGGAGTTTATTGGATATTCTGTTATCACATATATCCATATTTGCTCGGAATACATCACGTTCGATATCGGCAATATCATGTGCATTTGTATCGTCTCTTAAGATAGGATACATTTCTGATTCAGATACATTGTTAAAGTTATGATTGATACAGTTGATCGTAAACTTGTTGGATGTATCTCCAGTTTCAAATGAACCAATGAATGTGATATTGTATAAACCATAATCATCCGGTAATGGAGTATGTTCTGGTTGGATGAGTCTATGATATACATATGGAGCATTCGTTGTTACATATAATGGATCACCCGGTAATTCATACTTATCAACAAAGATGTCTTCGGAGAATGGTACGATTGGACGTGACATATATTCTTCATTTGAATATTCATTATACCAGTTTGAAATGTTATCTGGAATAATATAGCATGTGACATCTGTTGTGAGATACTTAGTAACCAATGATGGATGTAATTTAATCCATTTAGCATGTACATGATCTACTTCGACTTCCATGAAACCATTTGTAGAATGATCGATTGCTGTAACGATACATGGGAATATGAACAGTTCATCTGTTTGTAGATAGATTCTCTGTCCAACAAAGTATTTACCATATACAGATGTCTGTGGATGGTTAACACGTGATGGTTTAACCCAGAATGAAGAATCATTTGATAATTTACGATTAACGAATTGATTGATTGTGCAGTTTGGAATCTGTATACGATCAATTGCACCCGGCATATATGTTGTTGGATCTAACAATACTTCGGTTACATGTTCTAACGGTTTGAAACTGTTATGAACCATTAACTCATAATTCATGTTTGCGAATTCATTGTTAATGACTTTATTGTTTTGAATCGTAAATGTATCATGATTATTCTCAACATCGATATTTGTTTGACCGATATATGATATCTGATCAAATGAATCAAATACATCTCCAGTTGATGCCACACGTCTGAATGTAAGCGTAATTGCAATGGTATCTATAGTATTATTGTTTTCATCCTTAATGGTCATTGTTGTTTCAATATAACCCGGTTTGAATACAATATACTCACAGAGTTTGTCTATGTTACGGATAACATATTTACCATTAACTCCAAGCTGATCTACTTCGAGTGCAAATACCAACGATGTTGATACTCCGGATAGCGGCAGCGTAGGAGGCTGGAAGTATTCATTACGTGATACTGAGATTATACCAACATACGGTTTAGAATTATATGTCTTGGAAGAATCATATCTGAATTCATATATTGTATACAGATCGAATATATACGATGAACGCATCAGATCAATATGATTTAATAATGGAACGATATGATCTGTCTGTATGTCAGATATAGTACCAATCTCAGTATCATAATCATGTAATGTTCCCATTGTATTAATCATTAACGTTTGCAGGTTCTCATACAGATCAGCAAACACATCTGATGGTAAATCATAATTCGTATTGTATGCAACATGATCATCCAGTGTTCTTAATATAGTATAATCACAATCAGTCATCCATTTGGTTAAACCATGTATCGTCAGCTTATGATTATAACGTTTAAGCTGGATATACAGTCTACGGATGTTTGGATATACATCTGACTTGAAACCAAATGATTTGTATACATAACGGATGGTGTTAAGCACATTTCTGTTTATGAAATCCATTACAGATGTATTCTGTGAATGGTATATGAACTTATCCAGATTCTCCATTAATGTGATTACGTTTGTTAATAATACAATTACTGGATTATCATCGGCAATTACAGATGTAATCATTGTCTGTGTATTATAATATACAAACTCTTTGTCATCATATTCTTTAAGTTGATCAATGTATTTATTAATCGTCTTAAGATGTTCTTTGATTCTGAAATCGATTCTATATGGTTTATCATACCCATTCAGTAAATCATTGAAAGCATCATAAACCGTTCTGACATAATCAGTTAATAATGCAGCAACACGTATATCATTTGAATACGGTTTAATGGAATATCCATTGTTGAATGGATCTGTATACTTAACAAAGTATTGATTATCTTCAATCATTGGATATTCAACATTTGATTCGTAATCATTGAATACGTAATCATACATACTTGATTGATTAACTCCATTACGTACTAACAGTGGAGTTCCATCAAATACATGTAACTTTGAATCATTTGGAAGCTGCGATTTAGCTGTATCTATGGAAGAAACACCTTGATGTATTACAGAGAAATTCACTTTAGAGGTATGCTTATTATCTTTTACTAAAGAAGAGATATCCATGTCTACATATGAATTTACAAATGTATCATTGGTTAAATGACGAAGGAAATACTGTTCGAGTTGATCTTTATTATCCTTCATCATCTGTACAGTATAAAACAGATAGTTGATAACTAACGGAGCATTCTCTGAAGATGCATTATAATTAACTGAGGTAGTTGATATTCCAGCTGTATCATATAATATCTCAGATGGAGTTTCTTCAAGCATGTCTGTACCATCGATTTTTCCTTTAAGGATTTTACTTAAAACAGCTGCTTGGGTTTCTGGATTCTCTCGATCATAAAGGAACTTATTAAGCTTCATGAGTTTATTCTCATTATGCCAATAACGAATATAACCGATATGTTTTTCTGCTTCAACCATGAACTTATCAAAGTCAAATACAGTATCAACAGAGAATGGTTCAACCATTTGATCATCTTTGTCTGCGTTATCTGATTCGGAATATAATACGAAGAACTTGAAGAGTTCATCACCTTTAAGATTATCTCCGATATAGAAAGTATTTGAGATTCCTTTGAAACGATCAATGGATGGATAATCAAATAACCAGGATTCTTCTTCACGTGAATATTTTAATGCAATAAAACATTCTGATGGAATTGGACGATTGAATCTTTGATAATTATGCAGATCCTCATCCCAGAATTCTTTCTGTAATGAATTAATGATCTTTAACGGTTCAAGCTTTCTGGTGTTAAATGGTGAAGATAATACATTAACCATCTCACTGTAATTATTATCATACAGCTCATCAAATGTTTTATCCTGCCAATTGTTTATATTACAATTCATCAATCCCGTTAAGTTATCAATGAACTGTTTAAATGTATTTACATATTCAGACGGAATCAGTGAAGTTAATATAGCACCCTGTAAATATGTATTGTATAATGAATACATCTGGTAATACATACCCGATATCTTCATTCGTACTTCTTCCAATACAACTTCGGTTACATTTCCTCGTAATGAGTTACCAATTGAATTGATATCATCATTATACTTCATCATTGAATCATATATGTTCATGCAGTTGTTTATTGTATTAAACGATAAACGTGTCGGACGATCTAAACATATTGGAGGAGTACATATCTCAAGCTCATTCTTGGTTAATAATGATGATAACACACGCTTATCATCTTCAGTAACAACGTTCTTCTTAGTATCATCATATACTCTTCGAGCATCCATGATATCCAGATAGTTTACAGCAGGATATATTGATGGTACTTCGTATATGTACTTAAACGTGTATACAACGCATTCTAATGTTGATACATTGTTTGATAATACTTCTCTGATCTGTGAAGATTGTAATGTCAGCTTTAAGTTGTTATCCTGATCAAATACACCAAAGCATGGGATACTACGTGCTGAATCTTGGAATGCTGGATCGTATATATCAAGAATGCACTTTAAACCACGCATATCCTTTGAGAAGAATGAAGATGATATTGTATTTCCTTCAAGATCATCTGGAGTTAATCTGATCTTATGTGAATAACAATCCGAAAGCATATAGATAATGAAGTCTACATCTCCACCATTTCTCCATGATACTTTAAACATGAATCCATGATCATTGAATGCAATGTACCAATCATTACATATCTTTCCATTCGTAGTAATCATTACTGTAAATCCCAGTAAATCATTAATATCCTTGGATAAGAATTCATTCATATGAACAAATGTGTTATCCGACCAATGATTCATCTTCTGTAACTTTTGACGAATGAATTCATCTCTGTTACCAAAGTGAAGTTGATCAAATGGTACTTCGATTAATCTATAATTCGGATTACCTACATTGGATGATACATACTTCTTGTCCTTATTGGTGCAATGGAATATTGATGAATTTGTATTTACCAGCTGCCGACCCATTACATTATCAATATTCTCTTTATATGTTTTGATTAATGAATCATTGATATCTTCGAATGAATAATTCGACTTTGTTAATAGATCAATTAACTTATCGAAACCGGTTACGTTACCGACTACACCATACGGTTGTTCACTTTCCAATTCAGATACTTTAGAATATCTTTGGATTGCATCTATGAAACGTGTACTATTGTATGTGGTACTACCATTACGATTTCCTGTCAGATATCTATAGTATTTATAGAACCATGGTTTGAAATCCATATTCATAATATTATCAGTCCTTTCTTAAAGATAATTATTCATCCGTTTGACAACGTATAATTGGATCCCCCCATTACGGGGGATCCGTGTATATACGTTTATTCTTTATCTTCCCATATGCTTCTCATTTTGTTTTTAGTCTCTATCAGAACTTTATTAGCCGCCGCTATAAGTGTTGCACCAGGGACCATACGTTTCATCACCCCGCCGCAAGCGACAAGCATACTCACTTCTTCTTCAGGCTTAGTTTCAGAATAAGGTTCCATTCCCTCCGGAACTAATTCTGAAATGATCTGCTTGAGTGCTCCATAGGCTACTGCTTTATCTCCAACGGAGACCTCATCAGAATGTTCAATATAGATCTCTATAAGAACATCACATGTGATACCTTTGATCGATGTACCACCTAATGGTTTGGTTGGTAAATTGTATAATGTATCAAGTTTATATGGAGTATCTGTTTTGTCATACTTATCAAGTATAGCTCTCTTCTTGATATTCTCTCTATAGTATTTATTGAAAATATCTGATAAAGATGGAGATAATCTATCGTTAGATTTAACAGTATACATCTTAACATCTACGACTTTACCTGCATGCTTACTCTTAATAATCCTCTTAGCAGAATCAAGTGGATTATCTGAGTTACCAAACGCTTTAAGGAAAGAGTCTACAGCTTTGTCGCCTGTATCACCTAAACCGAATACGATGAGTGGATCACCAATCTCAACTTCAGTACCTACTTGAACAATTGATTCCACATCATCTGTAGCATGTAACTTTGACATCTGCATCATGGTTAATGACGTAGATAACTTTTTGGACATCTTTGTTGTCATGATACCAGCGTCTTCATATGTAGAATATAATCCCATGAATGCTACCTTTGCTATAGGACCAACATTCATACGTACTACACCGTCATTTCCTTTAGAGAAGAACTTGTTATGATATGCAAGTATATCTCCTTTCTTAAATGAATCATTTATCTGGAAATTAGGTAATAGCTTATTATCTACATAGAATCCTGAACCAGAGTTGAATGAATATCTATCCATTACTGGGATGGCTTTAGTCTTCTTCGATTTAGTATAACGAATAATCATGTATCCATCTGCTATCTCGAGTACCTTACCATCTTCATCTGCAACTACAGAGAATTCATCTGTTAAGTATGATGGTACACATTCATCTGCTCCATTTGAAATGAGTACTGGTTCTGCTCCTTCGGTAGATACTATATGACCTGTCTGTGATGTTGCGATCGCTGTACGTATAGCATCATCACGTGCAACTGTACCCGGTGTAAGTAACTCTGAGAAAGATGCTAACTCAAAGTCATTATATTGATCATCGATTGTCTTTGTGGATGTATAACCTCTGACTGATTCTACCTTTGGATCAGCTACAAGTTGACGTTTGATACCAACGTTACCTGAGTTTGGTGATGATAATGCTGTCTTACCAACCATTGAATTATCATATGATCTACGTTCCAATGAATATGCTCTGTCTTCATTAACTCCAGAGAATCCCTGCTTGGATATTTCTTCACGTGTATGAAGCTCGATCATTGGGTTAAGTGCGGACATCGGGTTTACTGTGTTAATCTTTAATAATTCATTGATTAAATCATTTGGATTATATTGGATATTATTATCTCGGGCTTTACTACCAACACGGTTAACATACTTATTCATTGCACGTGCCAGTGTATAATGTAATAATGCTGGAATAACTTCGGATGAACGAATACGATATAATGATGCATTACTTTCCTGCATGAATGCATTGTCAGCCAACAGATGAGCTGAATATAAAAGCATACCCGTTATATCAGAAGGAAGATTATAATGATTACATACATCCTCTGTGATTGCATCTACAAAGAAATTATAGTTAGCAATGAATGTAGTAAGCTGTGAATACTGTTTAAAGAAATGCTGATTGAATATATCCACATATATAGAATTCGAATCCATAATTGGTGTTTCAAATTCAGCATAATCAAATGACTTTGTATTGATTCTGTAGAATCCATTAAATATAAGCTGGTTAGTAACTGTGTTCTCGATTGCTAAATACTTATCCTTGAATGGAATGATTATGTATTTAGAATCTCTGAACTTGGAATCCACAAACTGATGTTTTGCATTTGATCTCTTTAAGAGTGAAGATATCCCTTCCCATGCAGCTATAGCTACACCGAGTGGAAATAATACTTCAATCTTTATCTCAGCATACATCGTCATCTTACCTGGCTTGATCTTTGAATAAGCTAACTGTAATTCTGGAGAGAGTGTCTCTAACATTGTTTCGGTTATTGTTTTTCCTTGACGGGTTAAACCGGTATCTGTATTGATTACTACAGGTACTTTGTTTATCATACCACAACAGAACTCATCTGGATTAACCGTTACAAAGTTATATCTCTTCAGACAGTCTGTACGAGAGAAATAAATTTCACAATCACCATTAATGAATGAATACCAACGTTTTGCATATTCGTCATAGTCTACAGTAGAAACAAAATGTGAATTGGATGATATAGAAGAACCCGGTTTTACATATGGATTCTTTCCTTCTTTTGTAAGTTGATCTATGATCTTAACAAATGCAGAGATATCAACTAATGACTTTGTATCATGTCTTGATACAGTAATCTTGTGATAGTTAGATGTAATGATAACTCGTTTTCTATCAACCTTTAAGATTGGTATTGGGAAATCCTGTTTACCTATGTTATACCAGATACCATTGTAATAGAAACGTGAGTTATTTACCTTTGGGATACGTACATTGATTACAGACTGTCTATCTGATTTCTTGTTACGTAAAGTAATCTTCCAGTTATTCATCATCGTAGTAACTGTTGAGATGTCTGTAACTTGAACATCAGTAACATAGAATCCATCAGGTACCTTAGATAGATTCGTTAATACAGCTACAATGTCTCTGTCTAAGAGTTTAGATTCATATTCTTTCTGTATGTTAGCAAACGATGAACCTCTTTGTGCAGCTGGGTTTGTTGTTGTAATATTATTCGGATGAGTTGGTGCTGGCTTTGGTACATCTGTGATACTATTAATAGTATTGAATGTAACATTGTTAAGCTTAACTTGTCCAAGCTGCTCACGAATCTTCTGTTCTCTTGGAGATGTTACTGTATTATCAATATCCTGTTGGTTGGCTACAACGCGATTGGATGAATTCTTTGCTGCATCATCAAGCAGTTTATCTTCAACTGGTTTATTCTTATTATCAGATTTTAATTCAGACGAAAGTGTCTTATAATTATCAATGATTTCTTCAGAAGATGGATTAATCTTCAGATTCAGCTTAGCATTGATATCAGCGGTCTTTGCATTATATACTGAATTCTCTTTCTGTCTGTCTTCTTCATTTGCTTCTTCGGCTGGAGATGTTACAGATGTTGATAATCCAGATACTTGAGTTTTATTCTTGATCTGATTCAATGTATGAGATAATGCAGATACAGTATTACTTTGGGCTATTCCAGGAGATTCTTCTGGAGTTGTTTCCAGAGCATCATCTGTTTCTTCATCTTCTTTATCAAAGTCATCAGCTGATGCTGCAACGTTTTTAGATGGCTCCTTAGTAACTGTTGTACCGATCTTATCCATCATCATTCTAAGACGCATTTCATCTCGTTTTTCATAGTATCCTAAATCGAATCTATAATCAGCTTCAGGTGCATGGAATACTAAGTACCATCCTTGAAGCTTCTTGATAGTTTGAGTATCATTGCATAAGTATGAAGATACCAATGCATTTATAAGATTACTCTTTAAAGATTGCATACTTGGATTCTTTGTAAGTTTGAATCGAGTTGTGTCTATATAGATTACTTTCTTCTTAGAGAAATTAAACTGTGAAAAGAACTTAATGAACATATCATATATATTAATACGAATGAATTGTTCTGATAATGAGTTTAACACCTGATCCATAAGCTTAACATAGTCTGTCGCAGGTATATAGATATTCTCTTTGATTGTTTTTGGATATGGATAACGTATATTTGTTAATGGAGGTATAAGCTTCTGTTGAGTAATGTATTGCTGACGCTTTACATATTCAGCTGGAGTCATTTGATAACGGATTAATCTTTCACCGATTCTATCCTGAAGACGATACGGAAGTAAGTAATGCTTATAATTCATTCTTGTGTTTGTCGGCATATGCTTTATAAGCTCTATATCATACTCAAATGAGTTAGACAATAAAAAAATAGTAACTCCTTCTTTTTCGTCAGGCAGCTGTAGTCTCTGTTGTATCGGAATAAAGTTTGCACCGTATGTAAATACAACTGGCATAATTTTATTCTCCTTTCTAAAACAGTAAATTTAAATCAGTAACGGGGAATATAGTAGTTACTGATGGAATTACAAAACAGTGAGAAGGGATATTTATGTTTAAGCCAGCATTCGACACACCATTCGTCTGTTTAGATGACATATGCAAAGGATATGTAGAACTCAATCCTGTTGTATGGAATCCGTCTTTAACAGCACAGGAGAATGAGAAAATCGTAAGAGAAATACTTAAGAAGTATTTCTGTATTGAGATCGATGATGTACAGTTACATCGTCTTGTATCCGTTACGAGTGCGGCTGAATTCGTCAAGGAATTCAACAGTTTACTTTAACAAAAAATACATTATGGGTGTGGGCGTAAAGCCCACCCCAAATGTATCTTTATTCGAATTTTGCATATATCAGATGATCATTACAATTAACCAATCTGGTTATTGTAGATATCGATACAGTAACTCCATCTAAGTTGTCATTCAATACCCTTGATACCAACTGAGCAATGTTATTCACTATAGTCGGTTTAAGTGCATTCATCTGTGATCTAACCTTAGTTGGAGTTATATCAAACTTCTTAACCAACCACTTTAATATCACGATAAAGTCGATTGCATCTGGTTGATGATATTCTACTTCAAACAAAGTATCTTTCATATCAGGAGTCATTATCGTGATAATGCATTTGATCTTAGGTTGAGTTTCATGTACTATATTAAGTACATACTTAAGCTTAGACTGGGATAGCGTGTTTGTTGGTGAGTTAAGTAACTTAATGATCTTCTCATCAAGCGACTCGACATGAATGACGTCTTCTAAGACGGCTTTACATAAAGCACCCATTAATATATCATTCGCACTCTTCTTGGATATATCAATGGATGGTTTTACTGTAACGACTTCTTTGAGTTTAGCATATGCTTCATCATCCATTAAGTTAACTGCTTCTTCTACGGTCATATGATAACCATCCTTTCTGTATATATTCATGTGAATTATATAAATATATAAATAATACATTATATCCTACTCCCCCATTACGGGGGAGGAGGATGTGATAATGTATTGAAAAAGGATGTTTTCTATTCTTATTTGAGTAATTTGTCAAAAGGTGATCTGGATGTATCCTTAAATAAGAAGCAGAGCTGTTGTACACAATATTCACATATTGCTTTCTCCATACCCTGTTCTGTTGTTAATGGATTACCAGCTGCATATGACTCAGTAACAATAGTCTGTGACATATTGATTATAGCTGACTCAGTCTGCATGTTTTCTTCAACTGGAGTTGTTGGAAGTTCCTGATCTTCTTCTGTTACTGGTTCTTCTTCTGCTGGAGCTGAACCATCTTCATTTGTTACAGGTTTGATCTTGTTATCAATGTTTGAGAAGTCAGGAGTCTGATTTGTCTTTAAGAGTTCACCTGCTACATCGTTAACAACCATGTTGGATGTTTCCTTTGCAAGCTTATCTCTGAATGTTTGGTAATCTGGATTACCTTCAAGGATATCAGATGAGATCTTATGATTGTCTGATACATATCCTTTCTCTTTAAGATCTGCTTCTTCTTGGATTACAGCTTCTTCAATGGATTCAATTAATGATTCAAGCAGTGGACTCTTGAGTCTGTTCTTTGCATCATTCAGATATCCAAATGGAGTGCTCTTATAATCATTCTGGATATGATCCATTATAGAAGAATCAATCATTGATTCATCCTTCGGTGGATCATCTGCCATCATTGCTTTGGTCATGTCCTTGATAACACCAAATGCCAGCTTATCCTTTTCTTTATCCTTATCAAATGATACATTTACATTGGATGGATTAACAACTGATGTTGTTGCATTACTTCCATTTGCAATAATATCATTAAGTAAGCTTGATATACTCATTGTTTATATACCTCCTTATGATTTGATACTGGTCTTTATAGAACTCATGCCTTTCTTTTCTTCTTTACCTTCATTCAAAGAAGGGTCATGTTCTGTAACGATCTGTTCTACTCGACGAGATTCTGAAACAAATGCAAGGATGAGTCTCTTAACTGTTGCACCATAATTAGCATCCTTTTCTGATCCAATAATTACATTAAGATCTAAGAGACATTTGTTTGCTTTCTTGAATGCTTGTCTTTCCTGATCACTGTATACCTTTTCCATCTTAGCTGCTTTAACGAGTGCACGATTTAATCTTCTTGAGTATTTCTTAAACTTCTTGAGAATTGCATCCGATGGTTCCTGTGAATCATTCAGAATTCCCAGTACTCGTTTGAGTTCTTTGTAGATTTCTTTGTTGATATTCCTGGGAGTAAGAAAGAATGCTTCCTGGAATGCTTCCTCTACCATTGGATCAAGATTTTCATCTCCTGAAAGGAACTGTTTGAGCTGACCAATTGACATACTCTTCAGCTTTTCTGATCCTTGATTTATAAGATCATCGATTGACATATTATCGAAGTCCTCTGGATTGATTGTAGATGAATCATCTCCTGGGAGATCAGCACCGTCTGTACCATCCATCGAAGTATCAAGATCAGAAACATCGCTGTCTGAAACATCATTGAGATCATCATTGATTGCTTCATCTGATCCCATATCCTGAGTTTCTGATGCTACCTTATCTGCAATCTGATCTGATACATCATTTGTTTCTACTGGGATTTCTGTTGTATCTGAAGAAGATGTATCATCTGATGGTGGATTGTCTGAAGTGTCTACTGAAGCTGTTCCTTCATCACCATTAACATCGATTGTTACATCTGAATCTGCGTTAGATGCAGGTGGGTTGTCTGTTACATCTCCATCTGTGCCAAGATCTACTTCTTCTTGGAGATATTCTTCCTGAACGAATCTTGATGGGAAGCTACGCATCTTTTCTTCTTCTAAGAGTTCAGCATATTCCTTGATAACATCCTTGGCATTCTTATATACAGACTTCTTGTTTTGAATATTAACTGCTTTCTTGATCTCAGCCTTCTTTTCTTTACCAAGACCCTTCATTCTAACTCGGCATGAATAAAGCTGTTCTCCATCCCAGTCTGTATCAACCACTACCATTACACAGTACTTATCCGGAGGATCTACAGGTACAAGAGCTTCCTTTGGTGTAGCATGATCCCAGATATCTTCTTCCTTGAGTTTGAAGTTTGAATGTCCTGAATATGATTCATAGATATGAGAACGAAGCTGATAGAAACCATCGATTGAGTTAATAACTGTTAATGATTCAAGCTGCTTCTTTGTGATCTTCCTGTTCTTATCAACCTGGAAGTATACTGGGAGCTTAACGATGTAATCTTTACTTCCTTCTCCCTTAACTGGACCGAAGTTGATCATTGTGTTAACCGGAACTTGTGGATCATTGATGTCGATCTTACCAAATCCAAATAATCCTTCCTGTACGAGATACTCTCTGTACTCAGCCATCTTCTTCTGAACATATTCCTGTCTGCGTTCTTCTATAGCAGCTTCGGAATCTCTGAAGAATGGCTTAACGTATTCACATGCTTCCTTATAGAAATCTTCTTCTGTCTTTAATGCAGTATTCAATGCATATTCATTTACTGTAGGAACAGATGTATCTGCTGGGATATCTGTGAGACGACCATCGAGCACATTAAGTTCAAGAGAACCAATTTCGATGTCATCTTCAAGTGGAATATCAAGAGCATTTGCAAGTGGACGATCTGAAACTCCATTCCTTGCATCGATTGCATCTTGTCCTTCGATTGTTAATGCATCAAGTTCCTGAATAAGATGAGCACATTCAACTACAACAGAATCAGGAATATCATTTTCTGTATGATTAACAACGTCAGGCATTCTTTCAGCGATTTTATTCTTAATAAACGCTAACATGTAAAAACACACCTTTCTTTTAAAATTAAATAGTTATATTATTTACAAGACAACTCCGAAAGTCTCTAAAAATAACTCAGAGACCATTTCAGGTGTTATCTCGTTTAAACCAATATCAGTAAACTCGGTAGTTGACGTTAATTCAACGCCATTTATAGTCGGTTTATTCGTTAACTCATTATAATCCATATTTTACACCTCCACATATGAAAGGAATGAATCAATTTGATCAATCATAATATCGTAAACAGATATGAGAATGACATATTTGAAAAGTATATGAAGATGCATCCTAATATGGATGCAGCTAAGGTAAGAAATATAATAATCAAAATAACAGACGAAAGACTTCGTAATATTCCAAGTAAGTTACATAATAACATTACCAAGGAATGGATCGACACAGATATGTTATCTACCTTTGATTGGATTGAAAATAGAAAACCAATCATTACAGGTAATGGTACATTCTTCAAACAGCATGAAGAATATCTTGCTCCGGAAGTAACCTTTATAGATGCATTGGGTGATCGTCGAGGTAAACTCAAGAAAGAGATGTTAGCTCTCGAGAAAGGTACATCCGAATATGATAACAAGAACACAGGTCAGGGTAACGTTAAAGTTGCTATGAATGCTGAGTACGGTGGATCCGGTACAACTGCATCTCCGTTCTTTAATCTTTACATACCTCCAGCAACCACTGGTACGGCTAAGAACCTTACAACAACTTTAATCTGTTGTCTTGAGTTCCTATCTGGGAATGACCATAAATATGCTAAGCTGAATAATATAAATGAATTGATGGATATGATTAATATAGTATTGAATGATACTAAAGAAAGAGATCATATTAAGGATTATTCATATACACCTGAAGAGGTGTGTAAATACCTTGTAAGTAGATGCAATAATATCAATATGGATGATTATACACAATTATTGAGATATCTCAGTGTATTATCTCCAGAAGAACTTTGTAAGCTGATGCTGTGTAATAATATTCATCTTGTAATCAAGAAGTATGTTCCGAATGAAATGAGTAGAGTATCTGATTATTTGATTAATCATCAACTTGATCTGGAGAACATGACAGTTGAAAGTATCCAAGCAGCTGGATATGGCGTTAAAGCACCTACAGAGATTAATGAAGATATACTTTATATATCAAAGGTAGTATGTGATAACTGTGTATATCCATTCTTAATAAATGATGCCGAAGTAAGATCAAACTATATGGACAGATTGATTGTCTGTGTAACAGATACAGACTCACTTATGGTTCATTTCCCACATTTCATAGACACATTTAACTGTGATACAGGTAACTTCAAAGACAGCTGTTTAGTAGCATCTGCATTTGGTATGAGATTATTCATTGAACATATCATACCTGACTTTGTAGAGTATTGGGCGCTTAATGCTGGAATTGAATCTGAGAAATACAGAAAGAGATTCATATTTAAGAATGAATTTGCTTTCCTTGCAATGGCATTAGTGGCGAAGAAAATGTATGCTGCCAGCATGTTTGTACAGGAAGGAGCAGCTCGTAATATTCATGAGATTGCTGTTACTGGATTATCATTCAAGAAGCGAGATGCTGCAGAGTTCCTTGAACCAATAATGGACAAGATCTATGATAAGTATATACTTACATCGGGTAAGATTGATGTCGAAGGAATATATAATGAATATTGTATGATACGTAATACTATCGTAAGTAACATACATACTTCTACAGAGTTCTTTAAGGTATTATCTTATCAGGATCCAGAAGCATATGATCAGACCAGAGTATTACCAGACCAGATAAGAGGAAGTTTAGTATGGAACAGAATCATTGAAGAAGAACCAATTATTCCTCCAGATAGAATTAAAGTTGTTAACTTATCATTCGATCTGTTAGAAAAGTATAAGGATGATGATTATAAGATCAAAAGAATACTTGAAATCTCATTGGAAGGTAATGAGAATAAAAAGTATGATCCAGTAATATGTTTACCAGAACACTATAAGCAAGTACCAGACTGGATAAGTAAATGCATAGACGTTGATTATACTGTCGATAAGCTTTTATCTCCATTTAAACAGCTTATGAGTTTATTCAATTTCTATTTAGCAGATACAAGAGGTGGAGTTAAACCATCTCGTATGTTATGTATATGAAAGGAGGTGAGTTAAGATGGTAATCCAAGAGATATATGACTGGCTTGAAAGCAGAACAGGTTCTCCATATGATTTCAGAGATGAGATATCCGAACTTGATATTGCAGATGCATTCTTAGCTCCAGTAGATTGGTATAATACTATAACAATCACGCTGGATAGACTTGAAGATTGTGTCGAAGATATCAATGAGCATAAGGATGAAATCCCAGATTACTTACCAAGCGCTCAGGATATCAAGAAACTTATCATTGAAGAAACATGCATGTTATTCATGGATAAGCTCAATGAAGTCAAACAGCGTATTGGTATTAAGGAAACTACAATCAATGATGTAGATGACCTGACCAGACAATGTTACATCATTTCTCAAGTAATCAACCTTTGTAAAGAAACTAAGATTGGACAGATCATAGTTGCTTTACGTAAGTTTGAAGAAGAGAATGAAGATTATCTGCTCGATAACTTCGATATCAGTGAAAGAGACTATTCACAGTTATATTCTGATATCACAGATGTCGTAGCAGATTTCGAAGAAAATGAATGAATATAATAGTATATATTAATAATATACTATATATTATCATATTTTCAGAAAGGAAAGATAAAGTATGGCTTTTAACAATTTTAATGGAAACTTCAACAACAACAGCAACAACGGAGGAGAACCAAAGAAGAAGTCTAACTTCAGAGTTGGTAAACTCTATGGTGCAGACGGTATCCTCGATGTAAGCGTATGGAACTCAGATAAGGGTGGCGTATACTGCATCCTCAACATCAAGCAGGCTGTAGGCAAAGACCCTTCAACAGGAATGAATGTATACGAGCAGAAAATGCCAAATGAACTGCCAAGTGTATTCATGAACGTTGAAGCAGTTCGTACTGTACTCGAGTATCTTAAGATGACTCCAGTTGATCAGCTCAATGGTAAGTATGACGCAGGTCAGTCTTCAATTGAGTTTACATCATCTGGTGCTGATGTTAAGATCACGCTTACAGGCAAGGCAGGCACAAGAACAATCACACTCAAGGCAAACACAATCGGAAACAAGAACATCAACTCATCGATGCTCAATCTTATTGACTTCCTTGAGATTGGTTTCAAGTATACTAAGCTTGCTAAGCTCGATACAGAGGCATTCGGAAATGTACTCACATCAGAAGGTGGTACTGGAGAAGCCAATGATGAAGCAGCTCCATTCTGATAATGATTCAAATATGATCGATCTTACTTTCATTGGTAAGGCAGGATTGGTTATTGAGTACGATGACATTGTATCCTTAACGGGTATGAACATCGTAAATTATTTAATGGAGAAAGATAAATCGTTAAAAGTAGATGCTGGAATGTCCTCTTTCGAGGACATTCTATCGTCTTATATTAATCGAACAGATAAAGATTTTTCCATATGGATTAAACAGCTGATCGGTTTAGATGTAAAGAAAGAGAATTTCATAAATTCATATAGAGCATTCAAACCGAATCTGTTTTATGCATATAAATTAATACCTAATGCCTATAAGAATGGAATCAAAGATCTATACATATATAATCAATATGAGAGTGAGGTAATTCGAGAATATCTAAAAAGTTTTGAAGTACCTGTCGGATATGTTTATGGTGATATCCGAGAAGTAATGAAAGACAAAGTTAATTACACATATATTACATGCGACCCAGAGAATGTTCGTAGATGCCGCGACATTGATACACCTTTCGCTGTGACTATATGTGATGATTATATGAGTATGCTTCCTATAGTGAGAGATCATGTGGATGAAGATTTAAGAAACAAAGGTAAATTTGTATCTTATACTTCAATCTTGAATGCGGGAGGTATACCGAAATAGATTATTGAAGGAGGTATTAATTAAAATGGCCAAGAAAGAAGCGACCAACAAGACCATCATTTATGGTTTTGATCCGGATGAGGAGTATACTTATAATGATGCCCATGGAAGTATATATCCGGAGAATGGATTCCCACCAGGATGGAACGGGAAGAGGTACAAGAAGACGAGGTTTATTAACTGGGAACCTTACCCGGAAGACATATTCATTCGTCATTATGGATCTCAAATCCATTGTAACTTTGCAGGGGTAAAGGCTTTAGCACCAACCATCAGAGATATGAATATTTGTCTGTTTCAGATGAGAGCAAAGAGGTTAGACTTACATAATCTTATATGTGAACAGATTAACTTCTTCACCGCTTTATATGATGATGACAATGATTTGATCACTTCGATGTATATTGCTAAGTATAAGACTGACTCGCAGACTTATACTATCAAGACATTTGAAGAGTTCTATATTGATATCTTTGATACATTGTTTCCTCGTAGAACCATTGACAAGATACAGCGCATGGTTGAAGAGAATGACGTTGGTGATGAAGTTGTAGGTCTCTTTCCTTTGGACTTTTTAAGGGATGTTTACATGGTTTCATTCATGATAAAAGTAATGCATCTGTTTGTTGAACATTTCATCATTTCTACAGGTAACTCGCCTAAGGATTTGTTTGAACTCTTCGCACGTGCTGTTACTCATATCATGAATACAATTAATCCGAACATGTATCGGTTACTGTATAACTACGTAAACAAGAATGTGTTACAGACTATAGCGGCTAACACCAATATTTACGATATGCAGAGTATCGAGGGTGTAACACAGAGTACAACGACAATGGTGACGATGAGAAGAACATTACTTTGTGATGGTTTAATTAAACTTACATTCGCAAGTGAATGGGATAAAATCAATAAGCGTCCTACATTTAGTTGTGTTGGCTTAATCAAAGCCATAATCAATCAGGCTTCATTCTTAGCAAGAAGGACTCAGCTTAAGAAGAGTCTGGTTAGTGTCGATGATATGTCTCAGTTATTGAATGAGAATATTTCATCATCATCTCCAATTAGTACAATCAGAAGCTTTAATCCTGGTGAATATTGCTGTATGACAAAGGATCTTAATATCATCATAGGACAGATTGCTCTGGATATAGATGTCTCATGTGTAGACTATTATCTGGATCATCTGGTAAGTATGAATGATTTAAGTGAGCTTATGATACAGACTGTGCTTTACAACAGATTCCATAGTAGTATCAACATCAATACTCTTTCATTGAAGCAGAAGTTCATATTACTTCTGTATGTGAGAAGGATGATTATGGATATCTATAACTTGAACGAAGAAGATACTCCGAATAGTCCATTAATAAACATCTTAATGGGTAAGGTAGTAACATCTTCAGAAAAGAGTTTAACACAGAAGGATCTTAACAATATCAAGAAGTACATTAAGCTGAATAACTTAAAAGATTATCTGTTAAGTGAGAAAAACGTCACCATGTACATTGAGAATATCATGAACTGTGTAATGGCTTCGTATACGGTTGTAAATCATAATGCTCCAGATTTACTCGATACACCATTAGTGTATGAATCTGGACAGATGACTTTACAGTTACTCGACATGGTTGTTGAGATATTCGAAAGAATGTACGATTAAAGATATGAGATAATTGGAGGTTAAAGGAATATGATCAGATTAATTAGATGCAATCTGGAACACGAGTACATTGCAGATATGATAACACACAATGGTTTTGTTATAAAGCCAGATGAAGAGTTTGGTCCTGTAGATGCAAACAAACTCATACATGGTAATCAGTACATGGATACTGAATTCAGATGTGAGTGTGGAGCATTCATGGGTCAGGATATAATTGGACAGAAGTGTCCTGTATGTGGTACAGAAATCTCATTACATTCTCTCAATTTCGGATACACTGGATGGATTGACTTAAAGAAGCATAAGGTCATTACCCCGGTTTATTATGAGATGCTTAAACGTGTACTGTCTGCAAATGTTTTGAAATTCATCTTAGGAGATTATAAAGCAGATTATTCTGTTCAGTACAATGAAAATGATACTGAGTTTGAGAAAAACAAGAAGCAGAAGAAGAGTGGTAGAGTAGCGGCTAACGATATCAATGCCATTATTAAGAATATCCCAAAGAGTAAGCATATATACATGGGCTTAGGTCACGATAAGTTCTATGAGAACTTTGAAGACATTATCATGCATTGTGCACGTTCTGGTACAGATGAAGAACGGGATATACTTATTGAGAATAAAGAATCCGTATTTACATCTAAGATTCCAGTTTATTCAACAGCATTTCGTCCAGTCTCAGAAACATCAGAAACAAAGTTCTATCCAAAGATAGATAAATTCTTCGCAATGATTGCGGTCGATGCAAATAATATCGACAACATGTTCTTGGATATAGAGAAGATCCAGTGTCTTAATAATATCCAGAATAAACTTAATGAAGCAGCTAAGCATTTGATACAGAATGAGATCGCTAAAAAGAATGGATTCGTCCGTTCTGAAATATGTGGAGGCACATTCTCGTTTTCAGCTCGTGGTGTTATTACACTCGATATTTCGTTACGTGCAGATGAAGTAGATCTTCCATACAATATGATGGTAATCGCATATCAGTATAAGATCACACATATACTCGCAACCAGATATCATATGACTCTGGAACAGGCGTATCTGTTCGTAAGTAAGACACCAAAAGATCCAGTCATAGTATCCATTATGGATGAGATAATCAGAGAGGTTCCTTGGATATTCATCTTAAGAGAACCTACAAACAATCTTGCATCCATCGAACTTTGTAAAATACGTAATTACAAAATGGGTGATGATACTATCAGCTTACCACCTGAACCGCTCCCGGGATTTAATGCGGACTTCGATGGTGATGCTTTGAACATTGGATTCCTTCCTCCAGAAATTGTCCCGTCATTCGAAGCGTTCCATTTATCATGCTTAACCAACTATATCACGGAAAAGGTTACTGTCAACCTGATGAGTTGGTGTGCGATAGACCTCGGCGCTATAAGCAGCTAATAACCTATTAATTCAATTCATTTTATAGCTATCTCCCCCGTAATGGGGGAGTGCTATTATTTTTTATTTCTATATTTATATAATATATGATAATCATTTAATGATTATTTTTGTACACATTTAAGCTTTTTATATTGAAAGGAACTGGTGATAGTATGCATGAAGAATTATTAATAGAATATTTTAATAAGCTTGAAAAAATATTCGAACTTGACGAAGATATCAAACAATACAGAGAAAAGATGGAAAAAGAACTTGATACTGAAAGAAAGGAATTAGGTGAAATCATTTTCGCATGTAGTACAAGACAGGAAATAGTAAATATCTTGAGAGAAAGGGCAATGAAGTCCGATCTCAGAAACAGCATTTACATCGGGTTACATGTAAAGCAGCTAAACCTGATGAAGGAATTGCAGGGACTCATGGATGAGCTGGGAATGAATAATACAGATATACCAGTTTTAGACAACCTTACCGGATCATTGAATGAGATGGTAAATGCTTTTGAGAACAAGATCAGAGAGATGGCCGAAGGATTTCAGAGAAACTCTTTAGAGTTTAATGCGTTCCTTACGAACGCATTAAATGGGTAAGAATAACTGTTGGGCTTGATATATAAAGGAGGAAGTAAAATGTATTATTTAGTAAAAGACGGTAAATCGTACATGGCTTACTATGAAACATATCTTGGTATAGCTCAGGGAGAATGGAACGGAGAAAGCTTCGAGTGGGAAGAAGACATCTGCATATTCGGCAATATTATTGCTGAATATCAGACAGAGGAAGAACTCATCAAAGCATACAAGGAGGCGATTTCATGAATGTACTGAAATGGTTTGAAAACAATCTCTGTACAAACAACGAAGAATTTAGCTGTGAAAGCACATCAAAGCTTGTCTCAGGTTATGAACTGATTACATATCTGAACAAGCTTAATGAGATGATGTGGTACAACGGTAAGCGTCAGGTCAATTCATATAACATGGTAGATGATAGCATCATGTTCGGTGATAATTTCACTTACATCTACCCATACACAAATGACTATTACAAAATCCGTATGCGTAAAAGTAAAGACGGAAAAGAATGGTCACTTAAAGAAGACGGTATCAAAGCTTTATACTGGAACCATGTACCACATGGATATCTCGGTAAACCGAAGAAGAACCGTTCCAGTTACTACAACATGAAGTACCGTTCAACAAAGAATACTGATATTATCTACAAACTTCTCCTGAAGCACAGTTTCAACCAGAACGAGTTATGTCAGCTGATAAAGGAGATAAATCAGTACAACAGTAAAAACTGCTGGTACACAATGGACTTTATCCAGTGGAGTATTCCTGGCAAATTCTTCATTGGTGGTAAGGAATATAATGAGATAAAACTCAATTTCTCTTGGGACTTATTTACTCGCAGAGACAAATATAATTTCATAGCACAGACAAAAAACAACAGCAATGAATTCTCTATTGGAAACAGCAAGTGGTGTGCAAAACATGCACAGTTTGAAATGGTTAAAGGAGGATGGTACTACCTCGCATAATCACTTGACAAAACACGTTACAGAGGCTCCCCTTTCGGGGAGCTCTCTGCGTTGTGTTTTTTTTTTTTTAGTTTGGGTGATAAAGAAGATGATGGTGCTCGAGACGGGATTTGAACCCGTAAGCCGTTAAGCGCGGGATTTTAAATCCCGTGTGTAAACCAGTTCCACCACTCGAGCTTATATGGGAACTCAAGAAGCCCATAACTTGAGTTCCGGTCGATTATGAGAGGTGTTTTCGAAAGAAAACGGAGGGAAGTCAAAACTGTACACAGCGGATACAGATATGACAAAACGCACGTATCGGACTTGAACCGATGTCTTGTACCTTACCATGGTTAGCACACGCCTTAACCACTTGACCAACGTGCATACAACCTTATCTAGAAAGGTTGTTGATGGGAATGAGCAGGACTCGAACCTACGACCACGGTACTCCTTCTTCTCGTGATTTTATCCAACTAAACTATCATTCCCATTGAGAGCTTGGTATGGTACGAGATGGAATGCGTACTTTACGTCCAATTCAAACCCGCTCCGGGTACTCTCATAATGCAGCTTTATAGGGGATTCTGCTACCCCAAGAGGATGTGCTGGAGTCGAACCAGCAACAACTCAACGAGTTTCACCTCGTTTGCTTCCATCAGCTCTCGTGTACACTACTGAGTTTCATCCAAACGGTCATGGCAAGACTCGAACTTGCATCCCCGGCTCCTGTATGTGACAAGCACATAATAACCTTGACGATTTTCGTCTATTATACGACATGACCATATGATTGGGAGGATCGGATTTGAACCGATGAAGTATTTCACCACACAGCGCGCAATTATGTGTACCTTGTCCACTTGGTAGTACGCTCCCAACGAAGATTTTTATATTACATAGAATCTTCTTAACTATGCCTCGACGGGATTCGAACCCGTGTCATATCACACGCAGATATATGCTAGACCACTGCACCACGAGGAACAAGGCACAATCTTTTATTCAACTTTAAAAAGAGAAGAACTGCTGTACGTGCCTTAATTGGGCTAGAGGGATTCGAACCCCCGCATGGATGGATCAAAACCATCTGAATTTCCGCTTTTCTATAGCCCAATATATAATCATGATAATATCAAAAGTAAAAAGGTGATTTTGAAAATTAAGAGTAGAAAAGAAAGTCGCTTTTAGTATAGGGAAACTAAAAGTGAGTGTGTATGCATATGAGTATAAATAAAATCCATAAGGATATGTGTAAAATTGAATTTTAGGAACAGATTATATTCGTTGATATTATCATGATATATAAACCCCAGCGTCAGAATCGAACTGATGTCTCATGTATGTGCACCTACAAGAGAATGAGAATTACCGTCTCATACGCATTACCGTAACGCGTCAACACCGGAGTGATATTATGTAGAATGATTTTAGTCCATGTACACCTCTTATGAGTGTTATGATGATACATTGATAACATGATTAATTGAGACCGTCTACACATTGAATATATAACGTGGGTTCGTTATATATCCTTATCATTGTATCAACCTGATGACAGTCTATCGAGATGTGAAACTCAAAGAAAACTATAAAAGATACAATGATGGGTGAGCGTACAAAATGTATCAAATATACACATTTTATTACTTAATATGTGATTAGGAAATCATAATATATAATATCTCATATATTAAGTAAAATGAAATCTATTAAAGATGTAATGTAAACTTATAACAGGAAAGTTTGCGGAAAAACCATTATAAATTTTAAAAACCCCTTTAAAATATATCATAATACTTAACATGCGTTTGTGGGGATTTATGCATGACCAAAATAATATCTTGTACATCAGATACGTGAAAAAATAATTGATGATAAAGAATAATAAATCCCCACGTTCTTTATATCAATCATTTTAATCTTTTAGTATGTTATGAAATGAAAAATATAAACTTGCTATTATTTTAAATTTATATATTTATATCATTAATATGTAATGATCAGAAATGATTGTTATATGTACGAATATAAGCTCTTATTTTATAAGGAGGAATTTAAATGAAAGAGTACAATGTAAAAGAAACTTTCTTTAAGGAAGTAACCAAAGTTGGTTTTTCAAACGAGGAGAAAAAATACATTGATCAGAACAGAGTAATGTACATTCTCCCAAAATCAGACTGCCGTGAAGACAGAATAAATCCGGATGCACCAACAAAAGTGTTTGTTTATTTACTTGATGATGATGAGGACAAAGTCAGATATGAACTCAGCTACATCAAAACAACCCCTGATACTGAGATTGGATCAAAACTCGCATCTGAATTTGAGAGTTATGAATATGATCCTTCAAAAGCAAGTGCATTTCTGGATGAACTGAAACCATACTCTATAATGACATGGGGTGTGGATCATCGATGCATCTATATGGGTAATGGTGTGTTTTATAATCTGAGGGTAAAAGTGCAGCATAATATGCCAGTATATAATGACTCGACTATCATTGAACGAGTAAAAACATCTATATCAGATATCATTGCAGAGGTCTATTCATCTGAAATAACTGTGTATGAACCGTCCGATCTTAAGACATCCCATCATTGTATAAACTATACACGTCCTAAATATCCTGGACACATATCATTCACAGATGGTGATGTTCGATTCGAATATGTATCTCTGGAAGATGAAGAAGGTTTAGATCTCAGATTTGCTGTTTACAAAAATGATATTTACATCGGTAATATCCACACAAATAGCTTTGCTTCCAAAGGTATAAGAAAAAGACTCTGGGAATCGATGAAAAACCATGAAATTGGAGAAACATGTGTGTTCTGGTCCGATTTCTATAATGGGGGTTATTTAAACCCATATATCATTAATGGTGAATTATGCTTAGCTTACATACCTGACAGCCGGGACAACCGCCCATGGGTATTCTATACCAATAAACCAGAATATGGATTCGTAAAAATTAATCCAACAGATACAGCCAACTGGGAAATCGAAACAATTGATTTCGATCACAATTTCGACTAAGGAGGATTTTACAATGGCAAGAGACAAAGTAACAAGACCAGCACTTTCACAGGATACACTAAATGCATTGAGTTAGTTGAAGAAAAAGAGCACGGATGTTCCGATGGATCAGAAGATCCTTAAAGTTGTCCGCGACATCAGTAAACTGCAGAAAAATCTCATGGTACTTATGAATGAGAATCAGCGTAAACGTTTAAAGTGGGATTGTGGTGGATACATCATTCACCCAGATAGCAAGAATCCTCGTGTAGTACTCTCGATATCTGAAGCAAACTATGCTCACCAGATGATCGTGTATTATTTATCACGGTCAAACTACGTAAGCATTGAGAACGTCAATAAACTTAATTACGATCTGCCTGATTCAATAAAGGTCAGATTCGATATCGGTAGTATAAAAGCTGAATCTACATTCGGTGAGAGAAAACTTGATGAATTTTTGAGCAATCTTGTTTCAGAACATCTTAAGAAAGTCCATGAGATAATGGAAACCCAGCCGATCTCACTTCAGGGTTGTAACATATATGACTCTGATTCAGAAAGCATCAAAATCTTTCCAGATGGGTTTGACGATGTTGATTTCTATTCACCACATCAAGGCGGTTGGATTAACGAAGATGTTGATTTAATATTACCTGAAGATTCGATACTCAATCAGCCAGAGATACGTGAATTCATGGAACATAATGACGTATACACATGTCGTGATTACATCAAAGACAAGCTTAATGTTCCGCTTGGTTTTAATTTTGATATTGATTCTGAATAATCTAAGGAGGATGAACATGTACGAAAAAATGAGAAAGCTTATTGCTCTTCTTGAAAATGAAAACAGAAGAATCGTTGAGATTCCGGAAGACGAACTTGATGATTTCGTATACTACAGCGCTGAGGCAGAATACCCTGAAGATATCAAGAGCGATATGGAAGTTATTTGCGATGAACTCTTCATCACAAAGGGTATGCCTAACAGAGAAAACATAAAGAGGTTTGAAGCAATCGCAAATGGGTATAAAGTAAAACCCGGAGTTGTATGTGCATTCGGTTGGGAAACTGGTATTATCTGTAAAGGCAATGTCCTTTACTTCTGTTTCGGATAAAACAATAATGTTACACAGAGTCCCTCCCCATGTGGGGAGGGATATATATATTCTGTGTTGTATTTTTTTTTATGCAGCGTCTTCTTCGTTGAATGCATTAAGCATTTCATCGATATCAAATACTTCAATTGATCCAGACTTTGTTTCATCTGAACGAGAGATGAGTTTCTCAAGTTCATTCTTTGCAGCAGCAAGAAATGCTCGCTTGGTAATTGGATCTGATTCAAACTCTTTGTATACGTTCTTCCATGTGAATTTATTACCAATCAATTCACCATTATCATCGATAACAGTATAACCAGCTTTGTTTCCTTTGAGACGTCCCTTTGAATATAATAAACGTATAAGTGTACGTATATTATCAATACCTTCATTTGTTTTATCAATGATGAGTTCAAATCCCAGTCCAGTCTTTTCATTTCCTGACTGGTTGGTTGATGACTTGGTTGGTTCAAATAATACTGTATTACCATCGAATCCATCCTGTGAAGATGTAAAGCGTGAGTCTGGAGATGATAAACCGGTCATATTGATTACTGCAGATGCATTGAATTCAACTGCAGATCCACCCGATATACGTTCGTCTGCAGAACCATACTGGAACTGTTTCTTTACTCCACCATATGCTTGGAGTGTCATGTTGGTTGTCTTATGGGCGATACAGAGAATCATTATGTTTGCTTCCTTGAGCATTGGAAGAATATCGGTTATGAAGCCGCGAATTACGTATGCTGAACGGGCTCCCTGAGTATTTGAACGGAGCTTGTCTAAATCATCTTTGGATGTATCAACATCGTAATCTTTAACGACTACATTTTGCAGTGAATCCAGTAATATAATCGTAGGTGGCATTAACCATATTGGTTGATTACGTGAGTCTACCTCGCCTGTGTCTTTTAATAAGAGAGACTTTGAAGTCATCTTATTCTTATATATGTCGGCGATTTGTTCTTGAAGTGTTTCGAATGTGATTGCTCCGGATTCTAAACGGTAACGCGGAATATCACCATCAAACCAGAAGTTTGGTAATCCAGTTAATGTACGAATACGCTGTGAGGTTGCTCGATTTTCTGTATCATAATGGATTACATTTCCCTGGTAACGGTTTGCCATGTTAGCCGCCATCTTAACCGAGATGGTTGTTTTGAATGACTGTGTACGTCCGGTTACTACGTTGAATGTGCCGGCTTGAAGTCCAAGTACTTTTCTTTTCTTGATGAATTCATCTGTGTTTGGATCAAATACATTTACTTCGTATCCAAATGCATAATCGATAATCGGTATACCGGTCATGTATGAAAAGTCAATAGTTTCGTTTTTCTTAAAGACAGATGATTTAGAACCATTTGCCATTATCTCCATGAAGTCTTTGTCTTTTAATTCATCCATAACAATGGATTTCTTCTTTGTAGCCATTTATAATTACCTCCCAAAATAATGTATTAGTATGTCACTCGGAATCGATATCTTTATTTATCATAGACGCATATTCATTTACTTTGGTTGATGCATCTGTATGGTATTTATCGGTGATATATGTAATTAATGAGTTAACCGGATCAATTGACATTTTATTATTTGATAAATCAATATCCGGAGTAATGTTTTCTTCTTCAATCATTTCGGAAACAATACGGAATGCAACTGATTTGTTCTTTTTGTTGTTTGATATAATACCACGATATGTTTCCATTTCTTCATTGGTATGTACATGAATGATGAATCTACGAACATCATTTGATTCCGTTGATAAATAATTACGTAATTCTTCGGGTGAGTTAATGTCATATGTAACATACTGTATTTGATATGGATTCAGTTCAGTATGTACATTAAACTCATCATCACATGTAAAGAATACACATGGTTCTTCTTCACCGAATTGCCATCTCAAGTTAGCACCAATGTAATATACTCCATTCCCAAAGTCAGTATAATTATGATAATGACCGAATACACATAATGATGATATTTCTCCAAGTAATTCAACAGAATGTGTTATCTCGTATCCTGCGGATTTACATGGAGATTTATTCTCGGATGATATTGGTCCGTGGCCCACGATTAAATCATAATGCTTTCGATTGTTCAGATATCCCGAGTAATCAACATCTCCGTATTCTTGAGGAAGATATAACACAGTATGTCCGCCGTGTGTTGTTCCTTCGGTTACATGTTTGATATAATGTATCTCGACATCGTCCAACTGATTTAATACTGGTAAGAATATTTCATACTGTTCATTATCGTGTGAATATGTTCCATGTACAAAGTATACAGGTACATTCTTTTTACATCCACGCCCACAGCCATTCATAACCAATCGAGTTATATACTCTGCAGCAAACATTAAATCGTCTTTGTTTCCACGATGATCAAACAAATCTCCACATACAAAGATACCATGACATTCTTCATCGTTTTCTTTTATTATGTTAATCAACTTTTCTAAGCTCAATAAATGATCTTTCTTTTCTAACTTGGTAAACAGATGTATGTCCGCAATGAATGCATACATCTACATCACTCCTCTATCGGTATATTGTCAAATTCGTCTTCATACTCGTGTAAGAACACACCCACAGCATACTCAAATACATTCTGATTCTTTTCAATCATATCATGTGTTGAATCGATCTTTTCTTTATTCTCTTTAACGTGTTTCTTGTATTCTCCCAGCATTCTTATGACATCTCGTAGTTCCATTAAACCACCATCTTTATCAAATACACAAACATGGTTATTGTATGGAACCCAGTATTCTGCTTTTCTTTCAGGTTCTTGTTTGTAATTGAAATGTATGTGTCCATGGATGTTCATACCGTAATCATGTTCAACCGGAGGATGAGAAAACAGTATATCATTCCATTTAAACCGATAAACAACGTAATTGAATCCACAGCTTTTATACCATTCATCATCAAATGTATCATTGTTCCCACGTACCAAGACACATTTCTTATCCCCTATAATATCCTTTAATACATTTCCAAGTTCATTCTTTCCTTTAAACTCCCCATCACATATATCCCCAAGATATATCAACATATCTCCATCTTTCCATTTCTTCTTAACGTTATCAATTAACTTATCAAAACCAGCTCTTTTCTTACATGCTCTTTCTCCTTTCTTTATTCGTTTAAATAAATGCCAATCCGAAGCTAACCATATCTTTCCACCATTCTTCATGGTGGAATCTATTAACTTATCAATCTCTTTATTATGTTCTTCATCTTTAACATAGCTCTTTATTTCTTCTATGTCTTCTTTACGTTTACTCATTATTCATCTTTCCTTTCTATTTATATAATAAACAAATACTCGGGTCGGTGGTCATATCGATTATATATACATGCAATCTAATAATAAATTTCTATACATGAGTTTATCCTTCTTCTTTATTCATTCTCATCATATTTCTCTTTCTCTATGAGATTTATTCATTCATCTTTCTTTCATGTATAAAAAATAAAATATCCTCTTCATGTGTTATGACATACCTTATCAACCTATGTGTTATATGTCTCTTTCCGATTTATTAACTTTTATTACTTATAAACCCTTATGTGGTAATGGTTTATACCTTCAAAACTTCATTACATTCTATTTCGAATATATAATCTTTTAGATTATATATTCGATTTTCGCGACGGTGCAAGACCGTCGCGAATACGCTGCTTACGTAACCAACATCGTGTACATGTGTATCGACATAACGGTTTCATCCTTTCTTCATTTTTTATGCATAATAAATATTTATATACCCATTTAATGTATTTATATACCCATTAATGTATTTATATACCCATTAATGTATTTATATACCCGATTTAAAGAATCGGGTATATAAATATTTCGTCCACGATATAGAGAGCTTGGACTCATGGGTTCACTCCGTTCACCATCGTCCTCACACCTATATCGGGACGATACGGATTGCATTCCTCCGGAGCACCGTATCGAGGACGAAATTTATATACCTGCCGTGCCCGAGTTATGTACGGGAATTATTTACATTACAGCAATTTATTTCTTGCTTGGTCGAGAGTATATATCGGTATAGCACGTTTAAGTGCATTAGTAACTTTGTTGGATGTATAGGATTCATCTGGGATGACAAGTATATCTGTCTGGTTTGACCAATCACGTACAACATATCCAGCATCAGTAACATCCTTGATGAATGCTTTATCGTGAGTACCTGTCATTGTAATGATACCCTTATAATCGGATATTGTTTTGAATGGTTCAAAGGATGGGATATACTGCATAGTCTCCTTAATGATATCGAGATTATCTGTGAATCCTTCAATGAGGAAACGTTTAGTTGCAGCACCAACATTACGTATCTTTGACTTGGCAATGAGTTCTGCTAGCTGGATAATCGATGCATCCATTAAATATTCCGGTGTGAGATTTAATTCAGAACACACATCCATCCATGTTTTCTGGGATACATATCTGAACTGGAATCCTGATAGAAAACGTGGGAATGTAAGATGCTGTTTAGATGCATTTATATTCTTTATCAGATTCTCTGCTGATTTATCACCGAATCTATTCAGAGGAGATATATCAGACTCTTTCAGTCTATAGATATCTGGGATATTGGATATAAGATGCTCTTCCATTAAACGAGATACTGTAGCCTCACCAAAGTTGAATATACCAACAGCTTCGATGTATCGTGTAATCGTACCAAGGTTTCTACCGACACAATTTTTGTTGATACAGAATGCTGTTTTATATCCGTCTGATATATCCAGTGGATATCCACATATCGGACATGTAGTTGGTATCTCGATTGGTTCATCACCATCATGGAATGAACGTACCATGTACGGTACGATGTTGTACATGATTTCAACTGTATCGTTTACTTTTAATTGGTCTTCCTGTATACGGGAGAGATTGGATAAAGTAACATGATCTACAGTAACTCCATCGAATGAGATTGGCTCTAGGATTGCTACAGGAGTGATACGACCTGTCTTACCATATGAGAACTTGATGTAGTTAAGCTTAGTTGTCTTTAATAACTGAAGTATCTTGATTGCGCATTCATATCCCGAGTCTTCAATACCTTCTGATGGGGTGTCATTAAACCATTCACCAACCGAGTTAGTATCTTTTATCGTTGTAGCTACAACACCATCACATTCATAACTGAACATTGTGTTGTCTGCAAATCCAGCTGTTCTGAATGGACGTTTAACCATACAGAATTCATTCTGACCTAAACGATCAATGAATTCTTCAATACGAGTATAATCCATACATGAAATGATATCTGCAATAACATCTTCACAAATATATGTATGATTTGATTTGGATATTACTCTGAGTGGAATAAGATCACAGAGTTCATTACATACTTTGATATTAGATTCCATCTTATCTGGGTCAGATACTACTTTGAGATGTGCTGCTGCAGCATCACGTGGACGTTTATAATCTTCCTTAAAATACAGATTGTATGTGTCACGTGAACAGATGAACTCGAACTTAGCAGACTTGAGTTCATTGTTGTATCGTTTGTTAAGCTCATACATCTGTGGGAGTGCTTTCTCGAATAACTCAGTTACATCAGATGATTCCCCGTTAGCATAATCTCCTCTGGTAAAGAATCTCTCTGTCTCATAGTCAAATGCTACTGAACAACCATCCAGCTTAAACTGTAACGCTATAAGCATATCACGATTCAAATTATGTTTCTGAACAAAGTCATGTACATAATACTTCTTGTCCTTGACGAATGGGGCTGTAACTCCGAAGACCTTTGTAATTGTGCCAACTATGTCGTTGATGTTATCAGATTGCTTTGTACGTGAATATGGCCTTGCCTGTTCACCTTCAAGATCAACGAGCTGTTCAACAAGAGAATCATATTGAGGGTCGGATAACCCTGTGTCTTCCCCTTTAAGGTACTTTTCATTTGCTTCATGAATCTTCTGTTTAAGTTTGT
>Ga0326511_10000193_pt1 | contig 50851 bp, 37 predicted proteins | sample 0_2496_0518_D_FD_203701 | JGI IMG/M metagenome (GOLD analysis project Ga0326511, IMG submission 203701) | Bovine rumen microbial communities from UC Davis, California, United States - 0_2496_0518 | ecosystem: Host-associated > Mammals > Digestive system > Stomach > Rumen | place: USA... | reverse complement strand
CTCGACGATGTGTTTGCTACGGTGTGGACGCCTCTTGGCAATGCCGACGACTGGAAGACCCGCGAACGCCGCAACTTGCAGCGCTGCTACGTGGACCAGTTGAACAGACTCATCAATCCCACGGGCAACAACCAGCAGGGTTCGCGCACCGACAACAGCGACGTGTTGCTCTACGTGCTGCTACATCTTGACAAGGTAGAAAACTATTTGAAGTCGCAGCAGGCACAGGGCCTCAATGCCCTGCACTATCAAGACCTGCAGGAACGCGTACAGCTCATTCGAGAGCGTCGGAAGTCGCCCGTCCAGCCTGTACGCTGACACTCAGCAACTGGGCGTTGAAGGTGACGCCCTGACTGCGCTCCACAAAGCGGGAGAGCACCCCTTCATCAGCCAATTGACGCGGCGAGCCAATCGAGAGATGGCCGCCGCGTTCCATTAGCCATACCACGTCGGCCACCTGCAAGGCCAGTTCCAGGTCATGGGTCGAGAGGAAGATGGTCTTTCGCGCCTCGCGACTGATGCGGCGCAATAGCAACAGCATGTCCACTTTGCTGGGATAATCAAGGAAAGCTGTCGGTTCGTCCAGATAGATGATGGGCGTCTGCTGGGCCAGCGCCTTTGCAATCATCACTTTCTGTCGCTCACCGTCGCTCAGCGTTGACACCAGGCGGTCGCTTAGGTTGTCAATGCCCACCAGTCCCACAGCTTCACGGCATATCCGTACATCTTCATCATTGAGGCGCCCCCAAAAGCCCGTATAGGGCGAACGGCCAAGACCCACCAGTTCCATCACGGTCATCTGCTGCACGTCGGGCCGTTCCGTCAGTACTACGCCCACCGTGCGGGCCAGTTCCTGATCGGAATAATCGTCCAACTGTCGGCCGTTGACCATGATGTCGCCACCCATGCGTGGCTGGAATCCAGAAAGGGTGCGCAATAGGGTTGACTTACCCACGCCGTTCTCGCCTAACAGGCACGTGAGCTGTCCTGCGGCAATGCCTGCCGAGAGGTTTTCGGCCACCAGCCGTTGCGAATGACGCTGGCGATAGCCTATACTAACTTTGTGTAGTGTTACAGAAAATTCATTCATGGGTGCAAAAGTACGAAAAAGTTATGGGATTTCCTAATTTTTTTTATACCTTTGCACCATTATTCACTAAACGTCTGACAATGAAAACGTTATTTAGAGGGGTTGTCATTGCTACCGCTGCCATGTGGAGCTTCACAGCCTGCAATCAGGAGAAGTTTACTATAGAAGGAACTGTTACAGGCGCAGCAGACTCCGTTCTATACTTTGAGAATGTGTCGCTTGAGGGATTGCAGACACTCGATTCCGTCAAGTTATCGGCCGATGGACACTTCATTTTTACTGGCGAGCGTCCTGAGGCACCCGAATTCTACGTGCTGCGCATTACCGATCAGATTATCAACTTGAGCATCGACTCCACCGAGACCGTCACCGTCAATGCCCAGTGGCCCGACATGGCTGCCCGCTATGAGGTGAGTGGCTCCGACAACTGTTCGCGTATTCGTGAACTGGCACTCAAGCAGCAGGAGCTGCAGCGACGCGCCATTGCGCTGGAGCAGAGCACTTCACTTACGCGTGAACAGGTGGCCGATTCGCTCAATAACATGCTCAACGCCTATAAGCATGAGGTGGTCTTTAACTATATCTTCAAGCACCCCGAACAGTCGAGCAGCTATTTCGCCCTGTTCCAGACACTCGGCCCGTGGCTCATCTTCAATCCCCGCACCAGCCGTGAGGATGTGAATGCCTTCGCTGCCGTGGCCACTTCGTGGGACACCTTCCACCCTGGAAGCCTGCGTGGTCAGAACCTGCACAACATTGCCATCGAGGGCATGAACAACACCCGTCTGGCCGCAGCCAGGCAGTCGCAACAACTCGATGAGAACATCATCGTGGAGTCGGGTGTGCTGGATCTAAACCTGACCGATAATTATGGTCACCAACGTACGCTTACCGAGCTGAAGGGCAAGGTGGTGCTTCTCGATTTCCACACCTTCACCTTGAAAGACTCGCCTCAGCGCATCCTGCAGCTCCGCGACCTTTATAACAAGTATCACAACAGAGGGTTTGAGATTTATCAGGTTTCACTCGACTTCGACGAGCATTTCTGGCGGCAGATGACCATGAAGTTGCCATGGATTAGTGTGCGCGACCCAGAGGAAATGAGTGCCGTCATGTATAATGTGCAGTCGTTGCCCGAGTTCTTCCTCATTGACCGCAACAACCAGTTGCAGAAACGCTCGTCGCAGATGAAGGACGTTGAGGCCGAGATAGAGTCCATGTTATGATGTCCTTGGCTATCCTTGCATGGGGCATGTTGAGTGTCATGAGTTCCCTGGTTCCCCAGCGTGCTCAGGGCACGCTGCTTTCTGACTATACGCTCCATCGCACCCACGACAGCCTCTATTACTTGAACGAATGGCGTCTGCCCTATCCCGTTTATCAGTTCTGTACGGGTGATGTGGATGGCGACGGCAGCGAAGACGCGCTGGTAGGTGTCATCAAAACCACCCGCTACTACAAGGACAGGGGCCGCCGCCTCTTCATCTTCAGGCGCGTCAACGGAAAAGTGCGCCCCCTGTGGCTGGGCTCGAAGTTGGCAGGACAATTGCAGGACTTCCGCTATATCAACGGAGGTATCGTGCGTAGTCTGGAGAGCTGGCCTGACGGACGCTACTCGGTGGCCGAATGGCGGTGGAAGGACTTCGGACTCAGCTTTCAGCGATACCTCGTTCACCAAACTGACCAATCGAATGCGATAAGCATATTCTCCGACCACTTTACTGCTCAATAAGAATAACGATGAAGAATACCTTATTATCTCTACTGACCATCCTGCTTACGCTGACAGCTTGCAGGCAGACACCTGCTGAGGGGGAGGTGCAGACTCTTGCCCCCAGCCAACTGAATGTGGAGCTGCTGAAGGACAGCCTCGACCTGTCGATGGAGATTTCGAGACTCTCCCTGAGCGACCTGCGCATCCTGCGCAATGCCCCTGCTGCCCTTCGTGGCTATCCCTTCAAGGACTCCTATCTGCGTGGGGTCTATGAGTCAACCACGTGGTACGACTCGTTGATGTATGCCTTCGACGATAACGAGGACAACTTCCATTGGGTAGAGAACGACTACGAAGGCAGTTGGCGCGACCGTTACTATCAAGCCATCAAGGGCGAGGCCATGTCGCTAAGCAATGAGGAACAAGCGTTCATCGAGCGTATCAAGACTCGCGAGGAAGAGTTGCTGAAGGACAACTTCAAAGTGGCGAAGGGAAACAGGGTCAACATCCAGAACCTCTGCAACCCCGGTCTGCTAAAGACGTTCGACCCCGTCCTACAACAGCGATTAGGACGTGATGGCTTTGCCATTGTCCCTGCGCAGCACCAGCAGCTGTTCCATGTCTACGAACAAAACGACTACCATCAGTTCCCCTCCTTTGTCACCACCGACCTCTTCCTGCAACTCTACCATCTCTACTTCGATGCCATGTTGCGCGACGTCGAGGAGCATCAGTTCTATCGACTCTTAGGCCAGTTCTGCTGGGAGGCAAGGAAAGCTTTTACCGTCAGACAATATGATGACGCAGAACTTGACACGCTTGCCGCCACTACTTGGCTCAACACCTATTTCACTGTGGCCATCTCGCTCCTGCAAGAACAAGCCCCTCAGGAAGACCCTGTGGCAAAGGCAGAATACGAGCGGGTGATGAAGAGTGAGAACAGCCTGTCTGACTTCCTCGGCTATACCGATGTGCCCTTTGAGTATAGCCTCTTCCGTCCCCGTGGTCACTATACTCGCAATGACGTTCTGAAACGCTATTTCCGCACGATGATGTGGCTGCAGACTGTGCCTTTCCAGACCAATCCCTTCGACATGTTCAAAGCTTCCCTGTTGGCCCAGGAGGTCTATTACAACAAGAAGCTTAAATTCCTTTATAAGAAGCTTACTGAACCCCTGGATTGGCTCATGGGCCGTCCGGACGACGTGAGCATCCTGCAAGTAGGCGAGTTGTTGGCCCAGATGGGAACCGATGATATTGACCCCAATGCATTGGGAAGGAAAATCGATGAAATCGCTGAAAGACAGACTCGACTGCGCCCTAAGTTCTCTCATACCAGTCGTAACAAAGTGCGCCTGATGCCACAGCGATACCAGCCCGATGCCGAGGTGTTGCAGGAGATGGTCGACTGCGAGTCTAAGGTGTCCAAGCGTCCCGTTCCAAGTGGTCTCGACGTGATGGCCGCTATGGGCATGAGCCGAGCCGAACAGATCCTGATGAAGGAACAGGATGAGGCCAAAAGATGGGACGGCTTCAAGCCTGCCCTCCAGCGCATGAAGCTGCGCATGGATTCCATCAACTGGAATGAGAATGTGGCCAACGTGTGGCTTTCAGCACTCCAGCTACTCAACAAACAGGAGTCCAACGCCCCCTATTTCATGCAGACCGACCAGTGGGGCAAAAAGGCCCTCAATGCTGCCCTGGCCTCATGGTCAGAACTGAAGCACGACGCCATCCTCTATGCCAAGCAGCCCATGGCCGCAGAGTGTGGCGGTGGCGGGCTTCCCGATCCCGTGGTGAAGGGCTATGTAGAGCCTAACGTGAAGTTCTGGCAGCGTGCTATCTCCCTGATTGAGTCGACTGAGACGCTCTTCAGCACCTATGGCCTGGCCACGGAGCGTTCGGCCACTATCACAGGTCGCGTGAAGGAGATGGCCCAGTTCTTGTTGCGCATGAGCAATGTGGAATTGGCTGGCAACGAGCCCACCGATGAGGAATATGACCAGCTGAAGGCCATCGGCGCTGTCTTCGAGAACATGTCAGTCGAAATGATCAGGGACCCTCAGCAAGAACTATATGAGTGGGCCAACGTGCAGGGACCTGAGCGCAACGTGGCACTCATTGCCGATGTCTATACCGCTAATGGCGACAACAATCCTAACAAGAGCATCCTCTACGCCGGTGTGGGACAGGCCGATGAAATCTATGTGATAGTTGAGGTGAGAGGCTATCTCTACCTGATGCGTGGCGGTGTGTTCTCCTATCGCGAGCTGACTCGTCCCTATGGCGAACAGCGTATGAACGACGAAGAGTGGCAGCAAAAACTCGAGGGCCGTCCGCGGCTCGGCGTTCCCACGTGGATGGAAGAGATCATCGTGCCCCTCGAAGAAGCACCAATCGACAATGACGAAGTATTCTATTCTTCTGGCTGTTAGCCTGTTAGTCCCCTCTGTGGCCGAAGCGACCACCATCCTTTTCACGGGTGATATCCTCCTCGATCGTGGTGTGCGCCGTGTTATCGAGCAGCGTGGCGCCGATGCGCTGTTCACCCCGTCCATCGACTCCCTCTTTAAGGTCAGCGATGCCGTGGTGGGCAATCTGGAGTGCCCTGCCACCCTTTTGCAGCGACCCGTACAGAAGCGTTACATCTTCCGTGCCGACCCCTCGGTGCTCCCTGTGTTGCGCAGGCATGGCATCACCCATCTAAATCTTTGCAACAACCACACCATCGACCAGGGGCGCGAGGGGCTCCTCGATACTCGTCGCAATGTTGTCGCGGCTGGTATCATCCCCATTGGGGCTGATCGCAACATGCAGCGAGCCTCCCAGCCCGTATTGCTTACCCGCACGCCCCGTCCCGTGTGGCTGTTCGCCTCGTTGCGGCTGCCTCTGGAGAACTATGCCTACTTGCCACAGCAGCCTTGTGTCAGTCAGGAGCCCCTTGACACATTGGCGGCTCGCATCCAGCGCCTGCGACGCAGCGACCCCCAGGCCGTCATCATCGTGTCGCTCCATTGGGGAGGCGAGCACACCATGCGGCCCGTGCCCCGACAGCGGTTGGAGGCCCATCGGCTGGTCGATGCTGGTGCCGACGCCCTTGTCTGCCACCATACCCACACGCTGCAGACCGTTGAGCACTATCATGGTCATCCCATCTACTATAGCATTGGCAACTTTATCTTTGACCAGCAGGCACCATCCAACACTCAAGCCTGTGTGGTCAAGATGACCGTCACTCCCAACCGCCTCACCTTCCACGACATACCCATCATCATTGAGCGGTGTACACCGAGGATAAGGAGGCATGCTTAACCCAAATCAACTATGCGATGAAAATAGCATTTGACGCTAAGCGCATTGTGCGCAACGGAACCGGATTAGGCGCCTATGGGCGCACGTTGGTCAACGACATTGGCAGTCAGGCCGCATACCACGACCTGCACCTGCTGCTTTATGCCCCAGACGCAGGGCGTGACGACCTGCGGGGCCAGATCCACGTGGGCGAACGTATGCAGTTTGTCTATCCCAGGACGGCCCTCCCCAAGTCACTCTGGCGATCCTATGGCATCGTGTCCGACCTGCGGCGCGATGGCATACAGCTGTTCCACGGGCTTTCTGGTGAGCTGCCCCTGGGACTCCGTAGGCAGGGCATCCCCGGCGTGGTCACCATCCACGACCTTATCTTCCTGCGTCATCCCGAATATTACCATTGGCTCGACGCCAAGATTTATGCCTATAAGTTTCGCGCCACTTGTCGCGAGGCCACCCGTATCATTGCCATCAGTGAGCGCACTAAGCACGACATCGTAGCGCTGGGAGGTGTCGACCCCGACATCATCGACGTCATCTATCAGAGCTGCAATCCTCGTTTTGGCGAGCCCCTCAGCGCAGAGGATGTCGAAGCCACATGTCAGCGGCTGTCGTTACCCCGTCGCTACGTCCTCAACGTAGGATCTGTGGAAGAGCGAAAGAACGTATTGCTTGTGGTGAAGGCCCTACCATTGCTCCCCGATGATGTGCACTTGGTGATCGTAGGCAAGCACACCCCCTATGCCGACCGTGTGGCAGCCTATGCAGACGCCCATGCACTGAGCCACCGCGTCCATATCCTTCATGGCATCGGTGACCACGACCTGCAGGCCATCTATCAGCAGGCCCAAGTCTTTGCCTATCCCTCGCGGTATGAAGGCTTTGGCATTCCCATCATCGAGGCCGCTTTCAGCCGTCTTCCCGTTGTGGCCTGCACCGGTTCCTGTCTGGAGGAGGCGGGAGGCCCCGACAGCCTCTATGTAGCGCCCGACGATGTAGAGGGCATGGCAGCTGCCCTAAGCCAGTTGCTCACGGCTGGCGAAGAGCGCGACAACCGCATCCTTCGCACGCTGCACTATGTGGAGCGTTTCCGTGGACGCGACGTGGCATCGCAGGTCATCGACGTGTATCGGAGGCTGGTGGATGGAGAGTAGCTCCATCCTTTCTTCCCAACTTGTATTAATTCAAAATCGATAACGCAACTGCACCTCCATATCGGTCAAGGATGACTGGTTTATCTGTTGCCATCCGCTGCCTATGGTTGTGCGGTCAAAGTAGCGTGTATAGCCAAGTCTTAGGTTGCCCTGCCAATGCCCCCAATTGGTACGGGTCATCAGTGAAAGGCGCAGTCCCTTGCCGTAGTAGAACGGAAAGCTGAAATGATGGGGTAGTTGACGTTCGTAGAGATAGAGTCGGTTGTCGTAGCCATCGGTATAAAACCAGGCAGCAGTGGCGGCCAGCAGTCCAAACCGATGTTGCCATGAAGCCATTTCGCTGACCATCCATCCGTTTCCATTCGTATGGGTATAATCGCCTTGTGTAGTCAGAATCCAGGCCGATGTGGGTGGTGCGTAGGTGAGGCTCAGCCGCGCCCTGTGCTCCGTCTGGTTTACAAGGGCCGTCTTTTCCTCATTGTCGCGTTGGCGCAGGTGGCGGCGGTAACGGGCTTTCAGGGTCCAAGGCTTCCATTCCAAAGTCGAAGCCAACAGCAAGTCGATGGCTTCGGAAGACTGAGATACGCGATAGCGAGCCCAAGGGAAGTAAGCATAGTCGGCATAGGCCTGCAAGTGCCAGTGGCGAAGCGGTGTCCATGTGGCACCCAGCAGCACACCACTCTCGTTCTGTACGTGGCCTCCTTCGCTTTGGGCGTGGGCATGGAGGGCATGATAGCGATAGCTGTAGAAACGTTGTAGGGCCATCAGTGCCCATTTGTCGGAGGGCTGGTAATTCAGCACATTGTAAGTAGCCAGGTGACCATTGCGGTTGGAGGCAGTCTCGCCTGAAAGCGATAATCGGTGGAGGGTGTAACTATAGTCGATGGAAAAGTTGGTGAAGTCATTTCCGCTGGCTTGATAGCGTCGGTAGAGAGTCTCTGTCTCAGGTTGTAGTCGGCGGTCCAGATGGGTATAGATGGCTGTCAATCCAGTCCGAAAAGCACCCCGACGTAGTTCCAGTCTGGTGCCCGCATCCGTTTCGTGGGTGTTGTATTTCTTCTCCATCTCCTTTAGCGTGCGGTGATAGCCTGTAGTGACTAAGGTTTGTGCCTGTCCGCGGCTGTCGAGGGTGGCATCAAGGGAACGATGCGATACGAAGGTTGTCAGGCGCCAATCATGCGACAGTCGCAATGTGGCGGCCATGCCTTGCAGATAGTCGGCTTCACTACGTGAGGCATGGGGACGCAACATCGTGGGTGTTCGGCCCAAACTCTGCAGCGAGGCCAGTTTGCCAGCTGTGAAACTACTGCCCATGACAAGACCCTTGCCCATGCTTAGCTTGTATTTTCCAACTACGATGTTTTCCATCATTCCCCAGTCCTTCACTTGAGCGTAGTAGCTATAGGCATCGTAGCCCCAACGGTTGTTATTGGCAAAAAACGGTTCGCCAGCATCCTGTGCACCCACCAGTCCTGCACGGATGCGGTTGCCATAGCTGAACTCATAGCGCAGTTCGTGTCGGTAGCGATAGCCTAAATAGCCGTTCACGTCGCCCTTTCTATGATAGAATGGTATGTGGAGAGATCCCGTCAGTTCGTGTCTACCGTATTTGGCAACCGACCCAATCGATGGAAGTTGCTTGCCTTTTTCCTTTTCCTCGCCCACAAAGACAAAGAAAGGGAGCAGTTGTAATTGTCGGTAGTCCAAAGAACCTATCATCCGCAGTTCACCCAACGACCGCATAGGCCCGTAGCGATCCAGGTATTCTCGCAGGTCCATCACCTGTTGCTGACTCAGAAAGGGAAGCTGTTCCAACTCTTCTCGGGTTGCCCTGTTGATGTCCATTGGTGTGGTAGCCAACTGTTCCAATATTTCGAATGTCTCTTCCCAGCTTTCATCTTCCTGCTCCTCAGCGCTCATCACCTCGTGCCATGTCTGTTCCCACGTTCGCAACTCTTCCTGTGCCGAGGCCGGACATGTCATCAGCAGGCACCCTGCCGCGATGAGAAAATACCGTTTCATCGTCTTCACAATAGGTATAGGGCAATGACGGCACAGGCTTCGGCATCGGCCAAGGCATGGTGATGGTGTCGGAGATCATAGCCACAGGCGGCAGCTACGGTGTGTAGTTGATGATTAGGCAACGTGCGACCGAACTGACGCCGCGATGCAGCCAGCGTGTCGTAAAACATATAGTCTGGATAGTCCATCTGATAGACTTTGAAAACGGCTTTCAGGCATCCTTCATCGAAACGGGCGTTGTGGGCAACGAAGGGGATGGAGGGAAGTAGATCGGGGGTGTAGACCTCTGCCATGCGTTGCTCCACCTGCGCCCATACCTTTGGAAAAACAGGTGCATCGTCAGTATCTTCCTGTCGAATGCCATGCACCCGTTGGCAGAAATAGCTATAATAGTCTGGCTCTGGGTGGATGAGGCTATAGAACGAGTCGACTATCCGTCCATTACGCACCATGACCACTCCTACGGAGCAGACGCTGCATGGCTCCTGGTTGGCTGTCTCGAAGTCTATCGCTGCAAAATCAAATCTACTCATGCTGGTATTCTCAATGACCGTAAAAACTATCCTGTTAGAAATGCATCCAGTATTTTCTTTCTTCCTCCGTCATCTTCTCAATGGCATAGCGGAGGGTGGTGCGAGGCATTTCATGGGCATGCTGGCGAAGAAATTCACGCAGGAGGTCCATGCTGACGTGCTTACCCATCTCGCGAAGCATCCAGCCAACAGCCTTGTGCATCAGGTCGTGAGGGTGATGCAAGTGGATTTCGGAATAGCGCAGGCACCATGAAGGGTCACCCTGTTGTAAGGTCTTCAAGGTGCATACCATACTCATACGTTGGCGCCATAGGTTGTCGCTGTAGGCAAGTTCATCGAGCACTTCCTGTTTGCTACGGTTAATGTGTGTGGGTAGCAATAGCCAATGGCCAATGATAGATGGTGCCGAGAGGTCTACCAAGTCCCAGTTGTTGGCTTGATTGGCATACTGGATATATAGTTGTAGGATTTCGTCGCGCTCTTGGATACTCTTTTCATCTTGTTCCAGTCGCTTTGATGCTCTTTTTTTGAACTTCTCCACAAGAATCAGTAGTCCACAGAGTCTTACCTCATGCCAGCGACACATCAACAATTCGGGCATCTCGTTGATTGGAAAAGCCTTCCAAACGGCCTTGACCACCTCTCGAGTCTGTGGCACTTTCAGACCTAAGAACTCATCACCGTAGCCATATTCTCCCTCTGCGGTCTTAAAAAACCGTATCAACACCTCACGCTGTTCCTCATTTTCCAGCGATTCCATATACTCTATTATTTCCTTGGCTGTGGTCATATTGCGGCTATTGATAGTTAATTCTATTTATTTAGAGAAGCTGTTGACGGCGGTAACCACCTGTGCGGCCTCATTGAGAGTGAGGACGGGGCTGATGGGAAGGCTGAGCTCTTCACGATGAATCTGTTCGGTGACAGGGAGCGACAAGTGGTTCCATTCACGATAGCATGCCTGTTGGTGGGGTGGAATAGGGTAGTGTATAAGCGTCTCGATGGCATGTTGACGGAGATGCTGTTGCAGGGCGTCACGCTGGGAACAGAGGACTGGGAAGATGTGATAGACATGATGGGCATCGGCTACCCGACGGGGTAAATGTACCTTCGCGTTGTCAAGGTGCGTGTAGTAATAGTCGGCTATCTGCTGACGGTGTCGGTTGTTTTCGTCCAGATGACGTAGCTTTACGCTGAGCACGGCGGCCTGCAACTCGTCGAGACGACTGTTGCGACCACAATATTGGAACACGTACTTCTGCCCTGAACCATAGTTGGCCAGGGCACGAACACAGGCAGCCAGTTGTTCGTCATTGGTGGTCACGGCACCACCGTCGCCAAGCGCACCGAGATTCTTGCCGGGATAGAAGCTATGGCCAGCGGCATTTCCCAACGATCCTGTCCGTGAAGGAGAATGGGCGTCAAAGCGGCAACCGTGGGCTTGGGCGTTATCTTCTACCAAGAGCAGGCCGTGGCGGCGGCAGAGCAGGCCTATCCGATCGGTATAGGCACAGCGGCCATAGAGATGGACGATGAGGATGGAACGAGTACGCGGAGTGATGGCGGCCTCAATGCGGGCGTCGTCAATCTGCAAGGTCTGTGGGTCTGGTTCTACGAGTACTGGGCGCAGCCGGTTCTCTGTCAGTGCCAGGATACTGGCGATGTAGGTGTTGGCAGGCACGATGACCTCGTCACCGGGTGCCATTTTTCCTAAAGCGATGTAGGCCCGATAGATCAGCGTAAGGGCATCGAGCCCGTTGGCCACGCCCACACAATGGCGGGTACCGATGTAACGGGCATAGGCGGTCTCAAAGGCGGTCACCTCCTTCCCCAGGAGATACCAGCCGGAATCAATGACCCGTCGAGTGGCCTCGCCAATCTCGTCGGCATAAAGGGCCGTTATTTTTTGTAGATCGAGAAAACTAATCATGTTGTTTTAAAGGTTGGAGGTGAGGGGTAGAAGGTCACCACGTCCCTGTGAAAAAACGAGGTAAGGGGTGAGAGGTCACCACGTCCCTGTGTAATAATGAGGCAAAGGTACAAAAAAAGTTGTAAAAATAGTGTGCAAAAGAACAAATATTCAGATTAAATGCGTAACTTTGCAGAAATTATCTCTCATATATAGAATCGTTGTAGTATGAAAATACCGTTTTCGCCTCCGTATATTGACGAAAGTGTGATAGCTGAAGTGACTGACTCTCTCCAGTCAGGATGGATTACTACTGGCCCGAAGGTGAAGGCGCTGGAGGATGAAATCCAGAAACTGGCATGCACCGGCCCTGTGCTCTGTGTGAACTCATGGACTACGGGAGCCATCATGACACTGCGCTGGCTGGGTGTGAAGCCAGGCGATGAGGTGATTGTCCCTGCCTATACCTATTGCGCCACGGCCCTGGCTGTGCTCTGGGCGGGTGCTAAACCGGTGATGGTGGATTCGGGCGATGACTTCAATATCTCCGTGGAGGCCATCCGCCAGGCCATCACACCGAGGACAAAAGCCATACTACCCGTGGATATTGCGGGATGGCCCTGCGACTATCATGCCATTATGCAATTGGTAAGTGAGCCAGAGGTGAAAGCCTTGTTCCAACCAACATCACCGGTCATGGCGCGACTGGGACGTATCATCGTCATCAATGACTCGGCACACTCTATCGGTTCGCATTATGGTGACAGACCGTCTGGCTCGCAAACCGACATCAGTATTTTCTCGCTTCATGCCGTAAAGAACGTGACGACGGCTGAGGGTGGGGCTATCTGTCTGAACATGCCTGCTCCCTTCGACAATGACCAGCTCTATGCCGAACTGCGCATGAAGGCGCTGAACTGCCAAACCAAGGATGCCTTCACCAAGAGCAAGGCGGGCGGCTGGCGCTATGACATCGTAGGTATGGGCATGAAGGCCAATATGGCCGACGTGAATGCTGCCATCGGCCTGGCACAGATACGGCAGTATCCTCGGTTGTTGCAGGAGCGCAAGCGCGTCTTCTCGAGCTATAACGCTGCGTTCAGCCAGGCACCGTGGGCCATTGTTCCTCCCTCATTGCAGGATGGACGCGAGAGTTCCTATCACGTCTATACCCTTCGCATCAAGGACATCAGCGAACAACAGCGTGATGAGATGATTGCCGAGATCTCAAAGAGCCAAGTGGCCGTCAATGTGCATTTCATCCCCCTGCCCATGCTGACGTTGTTCCGCGATATGGGGTACAGGATAGAGGACTACCCGCAGGCCTACGAGAACTATCATCATGAGATTTCACTGCCCTGCTATCCACAGCTTACCGACGAGATGGTGCAGTTTGTCATCAAGACCGTCATTGACGCCTATCACGCTATTGTCAAGAGAGCATGAACGAGAAGGACAACAAGATTTCGGTGGTCATCAACACCTATAACGCCCGTCAGCACCTGGAGAAGGTACTGGAGTCGGTGAAGGACTTCGACGAGATTGTGGTGTGCGACATGGAGAGCACCGACGATACCGTCGAGATAGCCAAACGCTATGGGTGCCATATCGTCACCTTTCCAAAGGCCAATCATAAGTGTGCAGAACCTGCAAGAACATTTGCTATCCAGTCGGCAGCTAACAAATGGGTGCTGGTGGTTGACGCTGATGAGATTATCACTCCCGAATTGCGGGAAGAACTTTATGATAGAATCAAGGATGCCAACTGTCCAGAAGGTTACTATATCCCACGTCAGAATATGTTTATGAGCATGTTTGTGCGTGATTTCCATTACGACTTCCAATTGCGTTTCTTCATTCGTGAAGGTACTGTATGGCCTCCTTACGTGCATACTTGGCCTATCGTTCAAGGACGTGTAGAGCGTCTTAAGGCAAATAAGAAGGCGTGTATGCTACATCTGATGGACGAGACCATGCACGAATATATAGAGAAGATGAACCAGTATACTGATAATGAGGTAGAGAAGAAACGTAGCAAAGGCTATGGTGTGGGAGCGTTGTTGCTGCGTCCCCTCTGGCGCTTCTTCAAGAGCTATGTGCTTGATGGCAGTTTTCGCATGGGCACCCGTGGGCTAATCCGGTCGCTCTTTGCTGCCTTCTACCAATATGTATTAGTGTCGAAGATCATGGAGAGACGGTATCGTGACTGACAAAGGAGCGTTGGTCACGATACTCCCTGTAAGGAAGATGATAGTCTAAATAGAAGAAATTGTGCTGGCGCTGGTCGGCGTGCTGTGGTATGGTCATGTAGTCGCCATACTTCGTGCTAAGATAATCGTCGTAATGTTCCACACCCATGACCGTGTGCCCCTCGAATTCAATGGGCTGAGGCGTGCCCAGCACCTCCTTGCGCATCACTCCCTTCACCCCGTCATCATAGTCCAGCACATATTCCGACTGTTCATAGTCATAGGCCAGATAGGCAGCCCGCAACTGACGTCGCGCCCATTCATGGGTGAAGCACCGCTGTATCAGCAGGATGGGCCATGAACTGGGGCCGTGACCATGCTTGTAAGGATTGCGATGAAGGAAATAGAGCAGCTTGTCGAGGGCCTTGTAGCGTGCCACGGCCAGTCGCTGCCCCAGCTTGTTGCTTGTCATGCCGTCGATGGGAAACACATCGATATAGATGCCTGCCACATAGTCGCTATGCTCACGCTCGATTAGCGTGGTGCTGGCATCGACAATCTTACCGAAACCACCAGGGAAGGTAGCGCTCGTCTCGATGCTCAGGGCTTCGAGGGGCTGCGGTAGCCACTCACGGGCATGGGCCATGAGGCGGTCGTAGTCGGGGCGCGGCATACAGATGTCCATATCGTCGTCCCAAGGGATGAAACCCTTGTGGCGGACGGCTCCCAACATGGTGCCTGCCCAGCAGTAGTAGCGTAGGTCGTGGGTGCGACAGACATGGTCTACAGACAAAAGAATCTGAAGAATACGGTGATGAAGGGTGGCGATGTCGTAGGCTGCCATACGTTTTTTCGAGTGATTATCACGGCAAAGGTAGCACAAAAATGAGAATTGACAAAATAATTGCCTCTTTAATTTGCAGAATTGACCATATTTTGCTACTTTTGCACACTATCATGAAGAAGAGGATTTTCCATATCGTCTCCAACAAGGAGTGGGGCGGCGGTGAGCAGTATGTGTACGACCTCTGCCAGCGGCAGCGTGCCGATGGCATCGAGGTGGCCATTTTTTGTAAGCCTATAGCGGCTATCTGTGAGAAATATGAGGAGGCGGGTATCAAGGTGCAGACACTGCCTCTGAATGGGGTGCTCGACCTGCAAAGTGCATGGCGTATGGCGAAGTGCATCAGGAGGGCTGGGGCGTGTGTCGTGCATGCCCATAACTTCAAGGATGCCTTCACGGCTTGCTATGCACGCAAGTTGGCCTGCAACAACGGGATAAAGGTGGTGATGTGTCGTCATCTGACGCGCAAGGGAAAGAACACGCTGCCCTATCGTTGGCTGTATGGACAGCTCGACTGCCTTTGCTTCGATTCCGATTTGTCTCGGTCAGCATTCCTGAGCACAGACCCTACCATCGACCTTCAGCGGACCTGCATCGTACACACCAGCATCGTGGTGCCTGAAAAAGTGGAGGTGGTGCCGCTGCGCTCAGAACTGGGCATCCCCTCTGACAGCGTGATGGCTATGTATCACGGACGTCTTGACCCCGAGAAGGGCCTTGACGTACTGGTGCAGGCCGCTGCCAAGATGAAGGACAAGAATTTTTATCTGGTGATTATTGGTCGGGGCAGTGATGGCTATACCCATCATCTGCAACAGCTCATTGCCGACTTTGGCATGGAGCAAAAGATTCTGTTAGCGGGGTTCCGAAGTCCCATTATTCCCTATGTGGCGGCTGCCGATTTCGGTGTTCTGGCATCTACGGTGCAAGAAGGCTGTCCGCTGTCACCGCAGGAATATATGTCGCAGGGGCATCCCGTCGTGGCGACCGACAATGGCGGTCAGCGTGAATATATTGTCGACGGGAAGAATGGCCTGCTCGTCCCTCCTAATGATGTCCATGCCTTGGCGGTGGCGATGGAGCGCCTCGTTGACGATGCTGCCCTGCGTCGCCAACTGGGAATGCAGGCCAAGGCCGACTATGACGACCACCTGAACTATGAGCATTTCTACGCTCAGATCAAGAGCATCTATGATTGAAAGTTAGTTAGCCGCATCCGACAGTTATGAAGAAACTACTCTACTACCTCGTCTTTGGCCTGTGGTATGGGGCCTCGCTCCTACCATTGCGTGTGCTCTACTGGCTCAGCGATGGGCTGTTTTTCATCATGTTCCATGTATTGCACTACCGCAGACGTACGGTGTGGGTCAATATCGTGACGTCTTTTCCAGAGCGTGAGCCTGAGGATCACAAAAGGATAGAGCGTGACTTCTATCGCTGGTTCTGCGACTACGTGGTGGAGAGCGTTAAACTGATGACGATGAAGCCGGAGGAGATGAGGCGCAGGATGGTCTTCAGAAATCCGGAGGTGGTGGATGGATGCATTGCCGAGGGGCAGTCGTGTGCCGTCTTCTTAGGACATCTCTGCAACTGGGAATGGATCACGTCGCTACCTTTCTGGGTGACGGATAGGGCGCAATGCGGCCAGCTCTATCATCCGCTGGAGAACAAGGACTTCGACCGCTTGTTCCTACATGTGCGCCAGCGCTTTGGTGCGGTGTGCATCTCGATGAATGAGTCGCTGCGCAAGATACTGGAGTATAAAAGACAGGGGCGCCCCATGGTCATCGGCTATATTGCCGATCAGGCGCCTTTCTGGTGGAATATTCACCACTGGACTACCTTCCTGCACCATGACAGTGCTGTGCTGACGGGCACGGAGCGCATTGTCAGGAAGCTGAATCATGCTGCTTTCTATCTGGACGTGAGACGGGTGCGCCGTGGCTATTATGAGGCCGAGTTCCAACTGATGACCCGGGAGCCGCAGAGAATGGAGGAGTTTGCCTTGACCGACCAGTACTTCCAGTTGCTTGAGCGTAGCATCTGCCGCCAGCCCGAGTGCTATCTCTGGACCCATGACCGCTGGAAACGCACGCATGAACGCTTCAACCGCCGTTTCGAGGTCATTGACGGAAAGGTGCATGAGAAGGCCACTCCCGATCCTATTTCCTCATCTCTTTCCACGAACTAAGGCATAAGCCGATTCTCGGTCATTCGCTCCATGTACTGTTGGATGATGGCCTTCAGCTCTCGCTCCATCTGTCGCTGTTCGGCGACATGCCCCACCAAGTTGTGCTTCATCAGACTGTCGTCGAGCGAATAGACGGCATGGGTCTTTTTTCCATCGAACTGAAGCACGTAGCCATATTTTACGTACTGATAGATTCCGTTAAGGTAGTTCACTGCCCAGGTGCTGTCGGCAGGTGTCGTCAGCAGGTCCTTGCCAAAGCTGAGGTACGGCTGATCGTAGCCCAGATGGTTGAGGATGGTGGGCATGATATCCGTCTGCTGGGCGATGGCATCGACCATACCACTGCCCATCTCGCCCGATGGGTCATAGAAGATGATGGGGGAGGCGAAACCGCCTAAGTCGGTGGCATATTCGGGCAGGCGCACCATGTTAGTGTGGTCGCTGGTGATGACAAAGATGGTGTTAGCAAACCAAGGCTGCTTCCGTGCCGAGGCGAAAAAGTGCTGCAACGCCATGTCGGTGTATCGGATCACCTTGTAGATAGGCATGTCGGGGTCTTCTTCCTTAAACACGTCCTTGTAGGCATCGGGCACACGGAACGGATGATGGCTCGATAGGGTGAAGAGGGCCGTCATGAAGGGCTCCTGCATGGCCGTCATCTTGCGGCAGAAATATTGCATGAACGGTTCGTCACTGATGCCCCACCAGCCGTCAAAATCTTCATCACCACGAGTAGAAGGGTCAGCCACGAAGTCTTCGCGACCATAGTAGTCCCTGAACTTGGTGGCTCGAGCAAAGGCCATGAAGCCCATCGAGCCGCGCTCAGCACCATGGAAGAAGGCCGTCGCATAGCCCTTATGCCCCAGACAGTCGGCCAGTCCGCTGACGTCGTTGATGCTGTAAGGCGAGAGGAAGAAAGGTTCGACAAACATGGGAATCGACGAGAGGATGGACGGCATGCCGTCGATACTCTTGCGGCCGTTGCAATAGCTGTAGCGGTAAGTCAGCGCCCCGCCTCGCTCAATGAGGGAGTCGGTGAATGGTGTGTAGCCTTGATAGCCTGGCACATGGCGATTGTAGGCACCGATGTATTCGCGTCCGAAGCTCTCGATGATGATCACCACGACGTTCTTTTTAGGCGTGGGGGACGAGGGATGGGAGGTAAGAGGAGTGTGGATAGGATTGAAGATGGATGCCAGTTGCTCTTGGTCATCATAGTAGACGATGACCTCGAAGTTGTTCTTTCCGATAGTACGGATAAGGGAGAAGGGCGTGTTGAGCACCAATCCCGCCTCCGTGGGACGGTCACAGTAGTTGTTGGCATTGGAGATGGTGATGGGTCGGATGTCGCGGGTCCAGCCGCCACGCATGCCTGCTACACAGAATGGTACGTAAGCAAGGAGCGTGAGGATATAGGTGAGATAATAGGCACGGAGGCTGGGAATCGGGCGCTTGTTTGGCCAAACATACAATTTCCAAAGGGCAAAGGCCACCAGTGCAGCCAGGAGAAAGAAGTACCAGTGGCTCAGCGTTTCAGTCAGGAAAATGTCGGCTAAGTTGTTTTCATGCTCAAACTCCTGGAAGATGGTGGTCGTAGTGCGACGCATGGAAAAACGGAAGTAGACGCTGTCGCCGAGGTTGAGGGCGAGTGTCAGCGTGTTGACAACCACAAACACCCAGCGGCACACACGATGGTATAGGGGATGCTCCTTCCAGTGAAGGGGGAAGAGCACCATGAGCACCCAGAGGGCATTGGTGTAGAGGATGGCCGATGTGTCGAACGATAACCCGCCGCGAAGCAGTTCAACGAAATGGCCCCACGTCAGGCTGTTGGCATATAGGTTCCAGTTCTCATAGAGGAAGGCCAAGCGAGCCACAAAATAAACCGCATAGACCCATGCCAGATTGAATACGACAGAGGCAATGGGTCGCAAATAACCCCATATTTTCCTATTCATGGTGCAAAAGTAATAATAATTTTCTATTTTCATTTTTCATTTTCAATTATTTTGTACCTTTGCAGCCATGAAACTCGTAAAAACAGGTTTTCTCTACTATTTGCTGTCATCCTTCTTGTTGGGCTTATTGCTCATGTTCTATATGCAGGGTGACGTGGTGGCCGAGTCGATGGACATGCTGGGTTGGGTGTTTTTCGTCACGTCCTGTTGGTCGCATTCGGCAGTCGTACTGTGCCTCTTATGGATTGTGCTGTTTCTTCCATGGGCATTGTTGCGATGGCGCAGGCTGGCTGTCTCGCTGCTGGTGACGAGTACTGCATTGCTGATGATGCTGGCGTTCGTCAACATGCAGGTGTATAAGATCTACCGGTTCCACCTCAATGGGTTCATTCTCAACATGCTCACAGGACCCAATGCGGGCGACATCTTTGATTTCTCTCCCTGGCTCTATCTGACCGAGGGCCTGCTACTCTTGCTCATCGTCGCTTTGGCTATAGGACTGTGGTGGGTGTCGTCACTGCTGGCTCCCCGTTTCGGGGGCAGGGCTGTCAGAGGTGGCATTATCACTCTTCTCGCCTTGACCTTGGTGGCCAACGGCATCCATGCCTACGGTGCATTCGTGGTGAAGCCTTCAGTGCTGAAGAGTGCACGGCTGGTGCCTTATTATTTCCCGCTTTCGGCCAGCAGTCTGATGGAGAGTTTGGGGTTTGAGCGTGAGGTACTGTCCATTGACGACCGCGACGGTGGTGAACTGTCCTATCCGTTGCATCCTCTCGTCACCGATACGGCGAAGGCCTCTCGTCCCAACATCGTGCTCATCCTGATTGACTCATGGAGTCGGCGTGGATTGACCGAGGAGACCATGCCTCGCCTTCGACAGTTGGCCGATGAGGTGGAGTGGTATCAGAATCACGTGAGTTGCGGCAATGGCACGTCTTTCTCCGTCTTCGGCATCTTTACGGGGGTGCAGCCATACTATTGGACTGCCTTCGAGGCCAGCCGACAAAGTCCGTTGCTCGTTGACCAACTGCTGCAGGAGGGCTACGACTTCCGTGTCTATCCCAGTGCCGGGCTACAGAGTCCTCCCTTCGACCGTATGCTCTTCCAGCATGTCAAGAATCTGCGTGTCAAGTCACCCGGATCGTCATCCTATGAGCGTGACCTTTGTATCAAGCGTGACTTCATCGCTGATATTCCCAAGTTGAAAGCACAGGGGAGACCATTCTTTGCCTTCATCTTCTTCGACCTGCTCCATGCTTATAGCTTGCCGAAGGACCTGCTCCAGCGGTTTCAGCCTTCTTGGGACTATGGCCGCTTCGACGAGTTGCACAATGACATGGACCCCACACCATTCTGGAACCTGTATCGCAACTCGGCTTACCAGACCGACATCATGGTCAGTGAGGTGGTCGAAGCGCTCCGTTCGCAAGGGCTTTACGAGGAGACGCTTTTGATGATTACAGGTGACCATGCACAGGAGTACAACGAGAACCACAAGAACTATTGGGGGCACAATTCCAACTTCTCGCAGTATCAGATAGGCGTACCCCTCCTTGTGCATCGTCCTGGACAGGACTCGGCATCCGTGTTCACTCATCGCACCACCCATTATGATTTCGTGCCTACGCTGATGCACGATTATTTGGGTGTGCAGAATCCCATCTCTGACTATTCGGCTGGTCATCTGCTCAGCGATCCCCAACCCCGTCTGTGGCATTTTGTAGGCAACGAACTGCGCTATGCTTTCATCGTGGAGGGCGATACTATCCTAACCAAGGAAGGTGCTGGCTATGTGGAGGTTACTGATGCCCACTTGAATCCTGTGGATAACTACCGCATCAAGCCCCGACAGTTCGACGAGGCCATCAGGCAACTGAATCGTTTCTTCAAGTAGTTTCGTCAGGAGAAGGTCACTTCGCAATCAGGTCGTGTGAAATGACTTGCAACAAGGCTTGGGCAAGGCGCAGTTGGCGATTCTTGTCGGGACCTGCGCTGGCAATGGTCTGCTCTACGTCAAGGTCGTAGGCCATGAAGCCCGTCGGGTCGAAGAGGCTTACTCCATTATTATAGGTATGCCAGGCAAAGGGGCGGCTGTAGTTGCTGCCCAGCACATCGCGGCTGAAGGTATAGGCCGAGTGGTCGATGCCCATCTGTCCGAGCAGGGTGGCAGCCAGGTCGCTTTGGTTGCAGTAGGCATCTACATGGCGTGGCTCCTTGATGGCACCCCCCACCCATATCATGGGGATGTGGTTGTAGATAGGTGTCGTCTCGTCAACTCCCTGATAGCGATAGCCGTGGTCGGGCAGGATAATGACGAGCAAGTCTTCCCAGAGAGGTGTTTGTTTCAGACGGTCAACGAACTGTCCTACACAGCCGTCCAAGTAGTTGAAGGCATTATAGACAGGGTCTTCCAGCTGATGGGTGGGCACATCCCAAGGCTCATGGCTCGACAGCGTGAGCATTGTCTTCATCCAGTGATGATGCTGTTCGGCTTGTATATCGTCGAAGAGCGACTGAAACATGATGTCGTCGCGTACACCCCATTGGGCCGAACGCTGCTCGTCGGCGGTATAGTCGGCTTTCCAGCGTAATTGTCCGTAGCCCGTACCGAGGACGTAGCTTCGCATGTTGGTGAAGTTGATGTCGCCGCCGTAGAAGAAGCCAGTGGCATAGCCCTCCTGACTGAGCGAGGAAGCGATGGCAGGCAGTTTACGACTCTTTTCTGGGAGTTTCATGACCGACGTAATGGGTAGTGCAGGATAGCCGCTCAGCACGCTGACGGTTCCTTTGTCGGTACGCCACGAGTTGGCATAGCATTGCGTGAAGTAGACACCTTCTTCTGCCAGTTGGTTCAGTCGGGGGGTGATTTCGGGGTGACCTCCCAACTTCGTGAACTGTCCGCCACAGCTTTCCATTAGGATAATCACTACGTTTGGCCGACGGACGCGCAACAGCGTGTCGGTCTGTATGCTGCGGGTATCGAAGAGACTGTCCGTTAGTTCGCGGCATTCCTCCTCCGTGTAATAGTCGTAGCTGACGATGTTATTGCCTGACTTGCCTATCGACGAGAGGAACGAGAACACGGGGTTGACGGCCGAATGGTTCAGAAACTGGTTCTGGGAGAAATAGACCTGCCCGATGTTGGTGGTCGACTCGCTGAGTCCGCCTCGGATGCCAATGACGATGAGGGGGATAAGAAGAAGGTAGAGAAGCCCCTCGCCCCAACTCCCTTGATAGGCTGAGGGGGTCTGACGTGCATAGACCTGGTAGATGGCGAAGGCTATAAGTACGAAGATGACCAAACGAAACAAGAGATAACCCGTAGTGACGGAGGCCATCGCCTCGGTGGGGGTTTCGAGATATTGCAGGCACGAAGCGTCGAGTTTGAAGTGCCAGAACTCATAGAGGCTCGTGTCGGCTACAAAGGCTAATGACAGTACAACGGCGATGAAGGCATAGAAGCACTTGAACACGGCGTGTGGGATGCGCAGCCACATGCTTGCTACGGTCAGCAGGAAGGGGATGATGAGCAGGTAGAGCGAGGTGGAGAGGTCGAGACCGAGGCCGTGGGCAACCACGTCATAGACATCGGCAAAGGAGAAGGGGTAGTCCGCACGATAACAGTACATGAACATGACTTTGGCCATGAGGAAAATGACCACAGTCGATAAGTAGAATCCCGTCAGGTACAATAGTCGCCGCTTCATTTATAGGCTCTGCATGTCATTCAGTTTCTTGTAGTAGCCGTCGAACGAGAGCAGTTCGTCGTGTGTGCCACGCTCCACGATCTGTCCCTCATGCAGGACAAGGATTTCGTCGGCATTCTTGATGGTCGAGAGACGGTGGGCAATGGCCACGGTGGTGCGTGTCTTCATAAGTCGCTCCAAGGCATCCTGTACCAGTCGCTCGCTCTCGGTGTCCAATGCGCTGGTGGCCTCGTCGAGAATCAGGATGGGAGGGTTCTTCAGGATGGCTCGGGCTATCGAGACACGTTGACGCTGTCCGCCTGAGAGACGCCCGCCACGATCGCCGATGTTGGTGTCAAACTGATGCTCCGACTGCATGATGAAATCATAGGCATTGGCTATCTTTGCTGCTTCAGCGATCTGCTCATCGGTGGCGTTGTCCACTCCAAAAGAGATGTTGTTGCGGAAGGAGTCGTTGAACAGGATGGCCTCCTGGTTCACGTTGCCTATTAGCTGGCGCAGGTCGAAGATGCCCAGGTCCTTGACGTTGATGCCGTCAATCAGCACCTCACCCTTCTGCACATCGTAGTAGCGGGGAATCAGGTCGACCATCGTCGACTTGCCCGAACCCGACTGCCCTACGATGGCGATGGTCTTGCCCTTTGGAATCGTGAGGTTGATGTCGCGAAGCACCCAAACGGGCTCTCCCTCGGGAGCGGAATACCCGAACCACACGTGGCGGAACTCAATCTCATGCTCGAAAGCGGAAATGTGCTTCGGACGCTCCACCTCCTTGATGGTATTCTCGGCCAGTAGGATTTTATCGATACGCTCCATTGAGGCCAGACCCTTCGGGATATTGTAGCCGGCCTTTGAGAAGTCCTTCAGCGGGTTGATGATGGAGTAGAGGATGACCATGTAGTAGATAAAGGTGGGGCCGGTGATGGCGTGTCCCTGCAGCACCAGCACGCCGCCAAACCAGAGTACGATGACAATCATCACCGTGCCGAGGAACTCTGACATGGGGTGAGCCGACGACTGCCGGATGTTCACCCGCATCAGGTCGTTGCGATAGGCCGAGTTCACCACATCGAAACGACGGTTCATCTTCTCCTCGGCGCAGAAAGCCTTGATGATGCGCAGTCCGCCAAGCGTCTCCTCGACCTGACTCATGGTGTCGCTCCAGAGAGCCTGTGCCTTCACTGAGTCTTGCTTCAGCCGTCTTCCCACCATACCCATAAACCAGCCCATGATGGGCACGATGACGAGTGTGAAGAGTGTGAGCTGCCACGAGATGAAGATCAGCGTGGCAAAGTAGGCGATAATCAGGACGGGATTTTTGAAGAGCATTTCAAGGCTCGACATGATGGAGTTCTCCACCTCCTGTACGTCGCCGCTCATACGGGCTATGATGTCGCCTTTGCGTTCCTCTGTGAAGAATCCAAGGGGTAATGCCGTAATTTTCCGATAGAGCTGATTGCGGATGTCGCGTACCACGCCCGTCCGGATGGGCACGATGCAGGCCGACGTGAGGAAATAGGCACCCGTCTTCAGAAACGTGGTCACGGCCAGGAACAGGCCGATGAAGAGCAGCGTGGTCGTGGGGCCATAGTCGGCAATCAGGCCGTTCACCGTATAGTTCAAGTTGTTCATCAGCACTGCCTGGGCGTTGCTCCAGTCCCATGCCATCAGGCTGGTGGCAGCTTCGGCATCGCCTGTCTGGAAGAGGATTTGCAGGATGGGGATGAGTGCGGCAAACGAGAAGATGTTGAGCACCGCCGAAAGGATGTTGAACACAATCGACAGCACTAAGTATTTCTTGTAAGGCGGTACGAATCGCCTCAGCACTTGCAGGAATTCTTTCATACGCTCTCTCCTAATAATGTGGCACTGGTGCTGCCGGTGATTCTTACCCTTACGGTCTCGCCGATGTGATGGTTACCCTTGTCAAAGACCACCATCTTGTTCTGCTCGGTGCGGCCGCAGAGTTGCTGTCGTGAGCGTTTCGAGAACCCTTCCACCAGCACGTCGAACTCCTTGCCCTCGTCGCGGTGATTGGCCTTGGCCGACAGTTCGGTCTGCAAGTTGATAAGCTCATTCAGCCGGCTGATCTTTAGTTCCTCGGGCACGTTGTCGGGCAGGTGCTTTGAGGCGTAGGTACCTGGACGTTCCGAGTATTTGAACATGAAGGCTGAGTCGTACTGCACTTCGCGCATGAGGCTCAGTGAGAGTTGATGGTCTTCCTCGGTCTCGTCGTGATAGCCTACGAAGATGTCGGTGGACAGGCCGCAGTCAGGAATGATGCGGCGAATGGCGGCTACACGGTCCAAGTACCACTCACGGGTGTACTTGCGGTTCATCAACTTCAGGATGCGGTCGCTTCCGCTCTGCACAGGCAGGTGGATATGCTTGCATACGTTGGGTTCCTCGGCAATGACGTGCAGTGTCTCGTCGCTCATGTCCTTGGGGTGGGAGGTGGTGAAGCGGATGCGCATCTGCGGGGCTTCATGGGCCACGAGGCGAAGGAGGTCAGGGAAAGTGACGTCCTGGGCCTTATAAGAATTGACATTCTGTCCCAGCAGCGTGACCTCCTTGAATCCACGGTCGCGTAGGTCGCGCACTTCCTTCAGGATGCTCTCCAGGTCACGGCTACGCTCACGGCCTCGTGTATAGGGCACGATGCAGTAGTGACAGAAGTTGTTGCAGCCGCGCATGATACTCACGAAGCCGCTGATCCTCGACCCGTGGAGTCGCTGTGGCACCACCTCGCGATAGGTTTCTGTGGTTGACAGCTCAATGTTGATGGCCTTGTGGCCTGCCTCTGCCTGTGCCACGAGGTCGGGCAGTGAGAGATAGGCATCCGGGCCGGCCACCAAGTCGGCATGATACCGTTGCAGCAAGTCTTCCTTCACACGCTCGGCCATGCAGCCCAGCACCCCGATGATCAGCTTCTGTCCCGTTTTGCTGCGGAGCCTCTTAGCCTTTTCACCATTCAGGGCCTCCAGTCGGTGAATGATCCGTTGCTCGGCATTGTCGCGTACCGAACAGGTGTTTAGGAACACGGCGTCGGCCTCTTCCAGTGTCTCTGTCGTCTCATAGCCAGCCATCTTCATGACCGAGGCCACGACCTCCGAGTCAGCCACGTTCATCTGGCATCCGTAGGTCTCAATATACAGTTTCTTCATGCTGTGTCTTTTATTTGTTGCGATGTAATGTCAAATCCTCCATCATATCGTCTCATCCAAGGGTGATGTTTTCTACCTCCACGTTAGGTTCGTGCAGGAACAGTTGGGCTTGCTCCTTGAACCTGTCTGGATTCTCGGTGGTGAGATAATGGGTCTGCCCGCCCTTAGAGCATTTCTGCTCCATTTCGGGGTGGCGCTGGAAGTAGCTGCGTAGCGACTCGGCTACATATTCGCCCTGTGGCACGATGCGCACACCAGGGGAAATGTATTTCAGAATCTTGGGCATAAGCAGCGGATAGTGGGTGCATCCCAGGATGACGGCATCGATTTGCGGGTCGATCCTCATCAGCTGGTCAATGCGCTTCTTCACGAAATAGTCGGCACCGGGCGAGTCGGCCTCGTTATATTCCACCAGTGGCACCCAGAAGGGACAGGCCACGCCGCTGACTTGGATGTCGGGGAACAGCTTTTGTATTTCAAGCGTATAGCTCTCGCTCTTGATGGTGCCTTCCGTAGCCAAAACGCCGACGTGGCGCGACTTGGTGAGCTGACCGATGACCTCAGCCGTGGGACGGATGACACCAAGCACACGGCGATTGGCATCCAGCCGCGGCAGGTCGTTCTGCTGAATGGTGCGCAATGCCTTCGCCGAAGCGGTGTTGCAGCCCAGGATGACGAGATGGCACCCCATCTCGAATAGCCGCACCACAGCCTGGCGCGTAAATTCGTAGACCACATCGAACGAGCGAGGCCCGTAAGGTGTTCGTGCATTGTCGCCCAGGTACAGATAATCGTATTCGGGCAGCAGTTGCCGGATGCCATGCAGAATCGTCAATCCGCCGTAGCCGCTGTCGAAGATGCCGATAGGGCCAGCCACCTTACTCAGATTCATAGGAGTTTGATTCATGACCGCAAAATTACTTATTTTTTATGAATCAGCCATGCTTTTGCCCAAATAATTTCAGTTTCGCCCGTTTCGGTGTGGCCAGTCGCCTTGTCTCCGGCCATGTTTTAATAATGATTTCAAGGTTCGGGAGTTTAGGAGTTATGACACCTTTCAGCCGTTCAGGAGAATAGAGGTTGGTCAAAAACACTCCCGAAAAATTTAAAATAATGCTAATAAAAGAGGGTGGGGGGACTGTGATTGAAAAATTATCCGTACTTTTGCAATGATGAAACAAATAGTAATGATACTCTTGATGCTGTTGGCAGGGCTTTCTGAAGTCTTGGCACAGGACGACACGGGCCAGCCTGTGCTGGAACCCACGGTAAAGGTGGGCAAGGCGCTGGCACCCGATGGCGACTCCATTCAGTATCTCGAGATGTCGCCCGTCTACGTCTATCCAGAACCATCGTTTAAGAACAAGCGTCAGCAGCAGGCCTACATGCGGCTGGTAAGGAACGTGAAGCGTGTGTTGCCACTGGCCAAGCAGGTACGACAGATGCTGATTGAGACAGCCGAGTATCTGGAGACGCTGCCTCCGTCGGAGCGAGAGGCCCACATGAAGAAGGTGGAGGAGTCGATAGTCAGGGAGTACAAACCGCAGATGAAAAAGCTGACATATTCACAGGGCAAGTTACTCATCAAACTCGTGGATCGCGAGTGCCACAGCACGGCCTACGAGGCCATGCAAGCGTTCATCGGCCCCTTCCGTTCGGGCATGTGGCAGGCCTTTGCCTGGGTGTTCGGTGCTTCGCTGAAGAAGGGCTACGATCCCGAGGGCGTGGACCGCTTGACGGAACGTGTGGTGCTGATGGTAGAGGCCGGACAGTTGTAAGAAAAAGGACTAAAGGGGTATTAAAAAACGTGAATCATGCCCGTATTACGATTGTTTTGGCTAATTTTGCAGCATATTAATTAATTAGATACAATGAGTCTCACTCGAATTGCAAGAAATCTATTTGCTTCGCGCTGGAAGGAACTGGAACGCTATCAGCGCGATGGAGAGGCACTTCAGAGAGAGGTGTTAGGGCACTTGGTGGATAGAGCCAAGGATACGGAATTTGGCCGCAAACACCTGTTTGGAGCCGTCAAAGGATATGAAGATTATGTGAAAAGCACGCCCTTGGCCACGTATGAGGACGTGAAAGAAGATATAGATCGTATGCGTCAGGGCAATTCTGACATTTTGTGGCCTGGCCGTGTCAAGTGGTATGCCAAATCAAGTGGCACTACCAACGACAAGTCGAAGTTCATCCCCGTCTCTCCCGACGGTCTGAAGCGTTTGCACTATAAGGGCGGCACCGATGCCGTAGCCATCTATCTGAGAAACAACCCCGACAGTCGCATGTTCGATGGTCGCGGCCTGATACTGGGAGGCAGCCACTCGCCCAATTACAATCTGCCTGGTTCGTTGGTGGGCGATTTGAGCGCTATCCTGATAGAGAACATCAATCCCCTCGTCAATCTGATAAGGGTGCCGTCGAAGAAGACCGCCCTGCTGAGCGACTTCGAGATTAAACGTGACCGCATTGCGCAGGAGGCCATCAACAAGAACGTAACCAATCTTTCGGGCGTGCCCTCGTGGATGCTCTCGGTGCTCGATCGCGTCATGGAATTGTCGGGCAAGCAACATCTGGAAGAGGTGTGGCCCAACATCGAGGTATTCTTCCACGGTGGCGTGGCTTTCACCCCCTATCGCGAACAATATCACCAGCTTATCACCAGCCCACGTATGCATTACATGGAGACCTACAACGCCTCGGAGGGCTTTTTCGGCTTGCAGGACGACCCCAACGACCCCTCGATGCTGCTGATGCTGGACTATGACGTGTTCTATGAGTTCATACCAGCCCCTCTCTCAACCCCCGATGAAGGGACAATGGCAGGTTCTTCAGATAATGAAGCCCCTTCCGGGACCGTTGGAGGTGCCACACCCATTCCTCTTTGGGCGGTGGAAACGGGCAAGAACTACGCCATGATTATCTCGACGTCGTGCGGACTGTGGCGCTATATGATTGGCGACACCATCCGCTTTACGAGCACCAATCCCTATAAATTTGTGATTTCTGGTCGCACGAAGAGCTTCATCAACGCCTTCGGCGAAGAGCTGATCGTGGACAATGCCGAGAAGGGACTGGCCTATGCCTGTCAGAAGACGGGTGCCGTGGTGTCGGAGTATACTGCCGCACCGGTGTTCATGGACGCCAAGGCCAAGTGCCGCCACCAATGGGTGGTGGAGTTTGCCAAGCGTCCTGCCGACGTTGTAGAGTTCGGGCAGATACTCGACCGCAAGTTGCAGGAACTGAACAGCGACTATGAGGCCAAGCGCTACAAGGACATCACCTTGCAGCCGTTGGAAATCATCGAGTCCCGTCCCAATCTCTTCAATGACTGGCTGAAACTGCGTGGTAAGTTGGGTGGACAGCACAAGGTGCCCCGACTCAGCAACAGTCGCGAGTATATTGACCAGCTGATTCGGCTGAACGAAATAGGATAATACGAAGGAATGGGAATACAGAGGTTTAAGGAAAGGTTTACGGCATGGCCTGTCCGGAAGAGGACAGGAGGGCACGGACTGCGCATGACTTGGTGCGCAGTACTTTTCATTTTTGCTTTTTTCCATTTTCTCGCTTTTCAGAGCTGTGCCCGTATGGGAAATCCCGACGGCGGCTGGTACGACGACACTCCCCCCCGGGTGCTGAGCGCTACGCCCGTTGACAAGGGCGTCAACGTGAAGAGCCGTAAGTCGGCTATCCTTTTCGATGAGTATATCAATGTGGAGGATGTTCAGTCGAAGGTCATCGTGTCGCCCCCACAGATAGAGCAGGCTGAAATCAGGGCTTCGGGCAAGCGCATCCTCATCGAACTGAAGGACTCGCTCAAGGAGAACACGACCTATACCATCGACTTCAGCGATGCGATCACCGATAAGAATGAGAACAATCCCATGGGCAACTACACCTATAGTTTCTCTACGGGCGACCAGATTGATACGCTTGAGGTGTCGGGCTATTGCCTGAATGCCGAAAACCTGGAGCCTATCAAGGGAATTTTGGTGGGCCTTTACATGGAACCCGACTCCCTTTCATCCTTCGAGGGAATCTTCCATACCACTCCTTTCGTCCGTGTCTCACGTACCAACGGCAGTGGACGCTTCACCATCAAGGGCGTGGCGCCGGGCCGCTACTACACCTATGCGCTGATGGATGCCGACGGCGACTTCCTGTTCAACCAGAAGAGCGAGATGGTGGGATATTCGCATGACATCGTATCTCCGTCCTGGAAGCCCGACACTCGTCAGGATACCATTTGGATAGACTCTCTCCACATAGACAATATCCTGCGGGTACCCTATACCCACTTCCTGCCCGATGACGTGACGCTGCTTTGTTTTCAGGAGCCGCAGACCGACCGTTATTTGGTGAAGACCGAGCGCAAGGACCCGGAGAAGTTCGAGATGTTCTTCACTTATGGCAGCGATTCTCTGCCCAAGATACGTGGTCTGAACTTCGAGGCCGACTCGGCTTTTGTTCTCGAAGCATCTGAACATCGCGACACGCTGACCTATTGGCTGCGTGATACGACGCTGATTAATACCGACTCGCTCGAAATGGAGCTGACCTATCTGATGACCGACAGCACAGGTGTGCTCATTGAGAAGGTGGACACGGTGACGGCGCTACCCAAGATGAGTTATGAGAAGCGAAAGAAGCTGGAGCTCAAGGAGTTGGAGAAATGGCAGAAGGAACAGGAGCGGAAAAAGAAGCGTGGCGAGCCTTACGACTCCATCAAGCCGCTCGACCCGTTGGTGCCGAAACTGAGTGCCTCCGGACAAATCAATCCTCTGCAGGTGATTCGCCTGGAGATGCCAGCGCCGTTGACGCGCTGCGACTCGGCTGCCATCCACCTTTATTCTATGATTGACAGTGTGTGGTATCATGCTCCCTTCACCTTCCGGCAGATCAAGACACGCACTTTCGAACTGCAAGGCGAATGGCGCGAAGGGGTGGAGTACAGTCTGGAGATTGATTCCGCTGCCTTTGAAAGTATCTATGGACTGGTGTCCAAACCCATCAAGCAGGGACTCAAGGTGCAGACAGCCGACGAGCTGAGCATGCTGAATATCAATCTAAGCGGTATCAGCGATACGGTCGATGTCGTCTTGGAATTGCTTGACAGCAGCGACAAGGTTGTCCGTCAGGAGAAGGCAGGCCGCCAGCGGTCGGTGGATTTCTTCTATCTGAAGCCCTCCACCTATTTCCTTCGGGCTTTTGAAGACTGGAACCGGAACGGGCGCTGGGACACGGGCCGCTACGACGATGATTTGCAGGCAGAGCCTGTTTACTATTTCTCCGAGGCCATCGAGTGCAAGCAGAAATGGGACGTCAGCCGTTCGTGGAATGTCACCGCCAAGCCTCGCTATCAGCAGAAACCAGCAAAGATTACCAAGCAGAAGCCCGACAAGGAGAAACAACTGAAGAATCGCAACTTGCAGCGTGCCAAGGAGAAGGGCGTACAATACCTCAACTCGAAAGGCGTGAGGATGTAGGAGGGCTTTTTTCGTGTAATAGTAAAGATGAATAATAGAAACATGAACATTAAAATACGGAGACTGATTACGCTGATGATGTTGTCATTGGTCGTGTCAGTAAGCCCTGTCAGGGCACAATCAACGTGTGGCATCGAGAACACGGCTTTCAAGGGAGGTGAGTTTCTGAACTACGACCTCTTCTTCAACTGGAAGTTTATCTGGGTGAAGGTAGGCACTGCCTCCATGTCTACCGTCATGTCTAAGTTCAACGGCCAGCGTGCCTATCGCACCAGCCTCATCACCCGAGGCAACGACAAGTTGGACGGCATCTTCGTCATGCGCGACACGCTGCTGTGCTATTGCGACGAGCATTTGGCTCCGCTCTATCACCGCAAGGGTGCCTTGGAAGGCAAACGCTACTATGTGGACGAACTCTGGTACAGCTATCCCAATGGCAGTTGTCGCATCAAGAAACATGCCCTCAAGGCCAGCGGTGAGCATCGTTGGGACGAGACCACCTACAAGGATTGTGTCTACGATATGATGTCCATCTTCCTGCGTGCCCGCAACTTCGATGCCTCGCAGATGAAGGAGGGCGAAAACATTCCCATGCCTATCACCGATGCATCGAGCTTGAAAAATTCCTGGCTGAAGTATCGAGGTAAAGAGAACTTCAAGATTGACGGCACGAACGAGAAGTTCCGCTGCTTGGTCTTCTCCTTTATCGAGCGTGAGGACGGTAAGAACCATGAGCTGATACGTTTCTACGTGACCGATGACCAGAACCACATCCCCGTACGACTTGACATGTTCCTTAGTTTTGGTTCGGCCAAGGCCTTCCTCAAGGCCTACAAGGGTGTGCGTTCTCCAATGTCCTCGAAAATAAAGTAACACAAAAAAACTATGAGTAAGATAGATATTCGGCGCGTCACCGACCGCAAGGATTTAGACAATTTCATCCAGTTGCACTACGATCTCTATCGTGGCAGTAAATATGATGCACCCAACCTCTATAGCGACGAGCTGAACACGCTGAGTCGCGATAAAAACTCAGCCTTCGATTTTTGCGAGGCTGAGTATTTCCTGGCCTATAAGGACGAGCGCCTTGTGGGGCGAGTGGCTGCTATCATCAACCATCGTTACAACGAGACGTGGAAGCGTCCTTGTGTTCGCTTCGGCTGGCTCGACCTTATTGACGACGAGGAGGTGATGCGTGCCCTGTTGGATGCCGTGGAGGACTATGGTAGACAAAAGGGTATGAAGGAGATTATAGGCCCGTTGGGCTTCACGGATATGGATCCTGAAGGCATGCTGACGTATGGCTTCGACCAGTTGGGCACTATGGCTACGCTCTATAACTACGATTACTATCCCAAGCTCATGGAGCGTATGGTGGGCTATGAGAAGGACAATGACTACGTGGAGTACAAGGTTTTCGTACCCAAGGAGGGAATGCCCGAGAAGTTCTCCAAGATAGCCCAGATGGTGGAGAAACGCTACAACTTGCATTGCCCCATGCTGAAACGGTCGCAGGTGTTCGGGCCTGAACAGTATGGACAGAAGGTGCTTGATGTGGTCAACCGCACTTTTGGCCACCTCTATGGCTACAGCATCATGTCGCAGAAGCAGATTGACGAGTACGTGCAGCAGTATTTCAAGTTTTTCTCGATGGATATGCTCTGCGTCATCGAAGACTGGAATACGCCCAACCACGACGTCATTGGCGTAGGCATCACTATCCCCTCGCTCACCAAGGCTTTGCAGAAGTGCCACAACGGACGTATGTGGCCCTTTGGCTGGTGGCACATTTTCCGTGCTTTGAAGTTCAAGAAGACCGACGTCGTTGACCTGTTGCTTGTCGGTATCCTGCCCGAATATCGTGCCAAGGGTGCCAATGCCCTGCTTTTCTACCATCTGATTCCCGTCTATCAGAAGTACGGCTTCCTCTGGGGTGAGACTAATGTGGAGATGGAGACCAACGACAAGGTTCAGGGTCAGTGGATGTATCTGGATCACGAGTTGCACAAGCGCAGGAGATGCTATAAGAAAGCCCTGTAAAGACCATTCCCAGAGGGGTAGGGTAGAAATACCCACCTCTAATCTCTCACCTCTAAATTTGAACATACGAAACCTAAATAAATAACAGATATTATTGTGATGGAAGAACAACATATAGGAACTGGCAACTCACTCCCTCTCGGGGAGGGCGGCGAAGGTGCTACATATACCGATGACAACATCCGTACGCTCACCGGCATTGAGCACATCCGCTTGCGCCCAGGCATGTATATTGGCCGACTGGGCGACGGTTCGCTACCCGAGGACGGTATCTATGTATTATTAAAGGAGGTGATCGACAACTCGATTGATGAGTTCAAGATGAAGTCTGGCGACCGTATTGAAATCATGGTTGAGGACAATCTGCGCGTCTCCGTCCGAGACTATGGTCGTGGCATACCGCAGGGTAAGATGATTGAAGCCGTCTCGGTATTGAATACTGGCGGTAAGTATGACTCAAAGGCATTTAAGAAGTCTATCGGACTGAATGGCGTGGGTGTGAAGGCTGTAAACGCACTTAGCCGACACTTTGTGGTCGCTTCCTATCGCGATGGCAAGGTGCGTCGCGCCACCTTTGCCCAGGGAAAGCTCATTAGTGACACGACCGAGGACACACAGGACGAGAACGGTACCTATATATATTTCGAACCCGATGCAGAGCTGTTTCTGCACTATCAGTTCCATGATGATATCGTGGAGACGATGCTGCGCAATTACACCTATCTGAATATCGGGTTGGCCATCATGTATAATGGTCGCCGCATCCTTTCACGTCGCGGACTGGAGGACTTGCTGAAAGACCGCATGAGTGCCGATGCCCTCTATCCCATCATCCACTTGCAGGGCGAAGACATTGAGATTGCCTTTACCCATGCCAACCAGTATGGCGAGGAATACTACTCCTTTGTCAACGGTCAGCACACCACACAGGGCGGCACCCATCAGAGTGCCTTCAAGGAGCATATAGCCAAGACTATCAAGGAGTTCTTCCAGAAGAACTTCGAGTATGTCGACATACGCACAGGCCTTGTGGCTGCCATCGCTCTGAATGTGGAAGAACCGATGTTCGAGAGCCAGACCAAGATTAAACTCGGTTCGCTCACGATGGCTCCTGCCCCCACCAACAATCAGCTCCCTGCCCCTCCCAGCATCAACAAGTATGTGGGTGACTTCATCAAGACCGAAGTTGACAATTACTTGCACAAGAATCCTGATACGGCAGAGGTCATGCTCCAGAAGATTCAGGAGAGCGAGAAGGAACGCAAGGCAATGGCTGGCGTCACCAAGCTGGCCCGAGAACGTGCCAAGAAGGCCAATCTGAACAACCGCAAGTTGCGCGATTGCCGCATTCACTTCAGTGATGCAAAGAACGACCGCAAGGAGGAATCGTGCATCTTTATCACCGAGGGCGACTCAGCCAGCGGTTCCATCACGAAGAGTCGTGACGTGAATACGCAGGCGGTCTTCTCCCTTCGCGGTAAGCCACTCAACTCGTTTGGCCTTACCAAGAAGGTGGTCTATGAGAACGAGGAGTTCAACCTGCTGCAGGCAGCTCTCGATATTGAGGATGGACTCGACACCTTGCGTTATAACAAGGTCATCGTGGCCACAGATGCCGATGTCGATGGTATGCACATCCGGCTCCTGATTATCACATTCTTCCTCCAGTTCTTCCCTGAATTGATTCGAAAAGGCCATGTTTACGTGCTTCAGACTCCGCTGTTCCGTGTAAGAAACAAGCGGAATAAGATAAAGAAGAAGGCTGCTCTTTCGCCCTCAGAGGGAAGTTCGACAGCCCGTCAACAAGGAAAGGAATCATCCTCTGGAGCCGCAGGAGGCACCAAGTCCGACTATGTGGTACGCTACTGCTACAGCGAGGAAGAGCGCCTGGAGGCCATCCGCGACCTTGGTCCCGATCCTGAGATAACCCGTTTCAAGGGTCTTGGCGAAATCAGTCCGGAGGAGTTTGCTGGCTTCATCGGTCCTGACATCCGTCTGGAGCAGGTCACACTTCACAAGACCGACCAAGTGCAGAAGTTGTTGGAGTATTATATGGGTAAGAACACCATGGAACGCCAAAACTTCATTATCGACAACCTGGTCATCGAGGAAGACCGTCCCGATGAAGAGGCGACGGAGTGAGTTTTTGGATAGAATTGCTATTTTGTAAATCAATGGATAATAACAATAAGAATATCAGACAGGAAGACGCTCAGAGTCCTCAGGGCGATAACGAATTGGTGCGTCGCATAGCTGAACAGAAATATGAGTTTGGTTTCACTACCAATGTCGATACGGAGGTTATTCCCGTAGGTCTGAACGAGGATGTAGTGAGGCTTATTTCCCAGAAGAAGGGCGAGCCCGAGTGGATGCTCGATTTCCGCCTGCGTGCCTTCCGCTATTGGCAGGAGCAGAAAGAGCCTAAATGGGGCCATGTCCATGTGCCTCCCATCGACTATCAGGCCATCAGCTACTATGCCGACCCTATGGCCAAAAAGAGGAAAGAGAATAAGATAGACCCTGAACTGGAGAAGACTTTCGACAAGTTGGGCATTCCTCTTGAGGAGCGTCTGGCCCTCAGCAGCAATACTGCCGTCGATGCCATCATGGACTCGGTCTCGGTCAAGACCACCTTCAAGGAGGTGCTCCATGAGAAAGGCGTCATCTTCTGCTCTATTGGCGAGGCCATCAAGGAGCACGGAGAATTGGTAAAGCAGTATTTAGGGACGGTAGTTCCCTATAGGGATAATTTCTTTGCGGCCCTCAACTCGGCAGTTTTCAGCGACGGATCATTTGTTTACATCCCCAAGGGAGTGCACTGCCCCATGGAACTCAGTTCCTATTTCCGCATCAACGCCCGCAATACCGGTCAGTTTGAGCGAACATTGATCATTGCCGATGATGACAGCTATGTGTCTTACCTGGAAGGCTGTACCGCCCCGATGCGTGACGAAAACCAGCTCCATGCTGCCATCGTCGAAATCATTGTCAAGGATAGGGCCGAAGTGAAATACTCTACGGTACAGAACTGGTATCCAGGCGACGAGAAAGGTCGTGGTGGCGTGCTGAATCTGGTCACCAAGAGAGGCGACTTGCGTGGCGTGGACAGCAAGTTGTCGTGGACGCAGGTGGAGACGGGTAGTGCCATCACGTGGAAGTATCCTTCCTGCATCCTACGAGGCGACAACAGCGTGGCAGAATTCTATTCCGTAGCCGTGACCAACAACTATCAGGAGGCCGATACGGGTACGAAGATGATTCACTTAGGCAAGAATACCAAGAGCACCATTATCTCCAAGGGTATCTCCGCCGGACATTCGCAGAACTCATATCGTGGACTCGTCCGGGCTGCTGCCACCGCCGAGAATGCCCGCAACTATTCATCGTGCGACTCGTTGCTGTTGGGTAGCAACTGCGGAGCGCATACCTTCCCCTATATGGATGTGCACAACGACACAGCCGTCTTCGAGCACGAGGCCACTACGTCGAAGATTTCCGAGGACCAGCTTTTCTATTGTACCCAGCGTGGCATCCCCACCGAACAGGCCGTAGGCCTCATCGTCAACGGCTATGCCAAGGAGGTCATCAAGAAGCTCCCCATGGAGTTTGCCGTCGAAGCCCAGAAACTGCTCAGCGTCTCTCTCGAAGGCACCGTGGGATAGCATATCTAAGGAAATGTGGCGGGAGTGCCCTTGCCAACGCCCTTTCACTTTGATATATGTCAAAGAAATCTGCATGGAAAGCCAAAAAGAAGCGGAATTCTTGTGTCCGAACACAAAAACTGCTACCTTTGCACCCGTAATCGAGATGATTACGCATGTTATTCATTAGGTTAGTAGTTAATAGATTTAAGGTAAAGATTATGTTATTAGATTTTCAAACTACGGCCATGTTGGTTTCAGTTGCCATAGCAACAGTGCTAAGCGTTGTGACGCTGACACATACCAACATCCGTTAGAAGGAGTGCGGAGTGAGTGATTCATACCGCACTCTTTCGTTATATATATCCGAAATGCACGTAAAAGCTACATAGAGAAAACTAAAACTAACTTAAAATAAGTCAGATTATCATATATTTTATTTAATAATCAGTATTAAATTGCAGCTATTTGAGGAATTGTGAGTAAATTTGCACGCAAAATATTTAAACAATACGAAATGAAAAGGACCATTTGGATGCTCAGCCTGCTACTTGCGGTAGCCACGGTGACGCTGACGTCATGCCTGGGAAGTGACGACAACTCCGTTACGACCTATCCTGACACGGCTATCACCAGCTTCACTCTGGGCACACTCAACCGATACCAGCACAACACATCCAAGACAACAGGCAAAGACACTATTGTCAAGATTACTTATACCGGATCGTACTATCCCATGACCATTGATCATGTTGGACAGAAGATATACAACATGGAACCGCTTCCCGTAGGTACCGATACAAAACATGTCATCTGTACCATCGGCTCGAAGAACAACGGCGTCGTCTATCTGAAACGAATCAACAGCGACTCACTCTATTATCATCAGTCTGCCGATTCAGTAGACCTGAGTGTGCCTCGCACCTTCTGTGTCTTTGCTGTTGATGGCTCTGGCTCTCGCGAATACACCGTGACGCTCAACGTCAGTTCCACCACAGGCACTACTTTTGGATGGGTCAAGCAAGATAGTATTGCACCCATTGCCGACTTGGCCAGCAAGCACCTGATTGCCTTTGGCGACAGCGTACAGTTGGTCGACCGCAACATTGTGGTGATGGGTGAACGTGCTTTCCGCCTGAAGGACGGGCTTGTCGAGAGCTCTACAGACCTCATCAACTGGGAAGTTAAGACGGGGGAAACCTATACCGACCAGCAACTGAAATGCCTGATTGGCGCTTCAAGTTTCGAACTCTTCGCCTTGGGCAATGATGGACACATCAAGCGCTCTACCGATATGGGCGTTAATTGGCAAGACGAGCAGCTCGACGAATCATTGTCCCTGCTGCCGCTCGAGAACATTGCCGTGGTGAGCTGGCCTTATGCTTCCGCCAACGATTATGACTACGTCTTGTTGGTTGGCAACGACCCGCAGGATGCTGAGCGTATGAGCATCTGGCGCAAGTTAAGTCCCTATCAGGGGCAGGCCCAGTGGGTGCTGATGACGCAGGACGATACCAACCGTCAGAAACTGCCAAGCACCACGCCGCTTTCGTTGGCTTGCTATGACAACACCGTGCTTGCCGTGGGAACCGGCATGAAGATATATCAGTCTTGCGACCAGGGCATCACCTGGCAACATCCATCCACCTTGGCACTCCCTGCCACTGCCGTGGGTACTATTGCCTCAATGGCCGTCGACAAGCAAGGCCGCCTATGGCTCATCTCCGATACTGGCCAGCTGTGGGAAGGCTCCAAGCGCTGATTCATCCTTCGTGCACGCATATATAATATAAGGTGAGAAAGAAGCTGTTCATCCTCGTTGGTCTACTGCTTGCGACGCATGGCCTCCATGCGCAAGACCAGCCCGAATACCGCATGGAAATCGGTGCGGGGGCAGGAATGGTAGCCTATGTGGGTGACCTGAACAGCAATCCGCTGAAAGGCATGAAGCCTATGGGGTCGTTGGTGGCCCGATACAAGAAAAATCCACGCATGGCCTGGACGCTGAATCTGGGCTACGGCCAGCTGAAAGGTGCGACGACAGACGACAAGTCATGGTTGCCCGACGTGAAGGAGCACCCCGCCGACTTCAAGACATCGCTCTATGATGTGCAGACGCGCTTCGAGTGCAACTTCTGGCCTTTCGGCACAGGTAAGGAATATCACGGCGCACAGCCGTTGACACCCTTTCTCACCATCGGTTTAGGCTTTACCATTGGCAACGCTAAGTTGACACAGGCCGATGCCGAGCCACGCAAGGAAAACAGCTTTGCCTTGCAAATGCCCATCGGCTTCGGCGTGAAGTACAAGCTGGCCGACCGCATGAACCTCACTGCCGAGTGGGTGATACACTTCACGGGCAGCGATTTGCTTGATGGACTCGAAGACCCCTATGGCATACGCAGTCAGGGACTCTTCAAGAATACCGATGGCTACGGCACGCTGCAGCTTTCGCTCACCTATGATTTCTGGGAGAGGTGTCGGGTGTGCCATAACGACCGTGAATAGGAACAACAGAAAAAATAAGAACTGTGATATGAACATTGAATTAGATATGAACCGCATTCCCCAGCACATTGCCATCATCATGGACGGCAACGGACGCTGGGCAACGGAGCGTGGCAAAGAGCGAGCCATAGGTCATCAGGCCGGAGTGGAAACCGTGCGACGTATCACCTCCGAGTGTGTACGGCTGGGTGTGAAATACCTCACGCTTTATACTTTTTCAACTGAGAACTGGAACCGTCCAAGCGATGAGGTCGCAGCACTCATGGGATTAGTGCTCAGTTCGCTTGAGGATGAGATATTCCAGAAGAACAATGTGCAGTTCCGGGTCATTGGCGACATGAAGCGCTTGCCCGATGCAGTCCAGAAGAAGCTGTGGGAAACGATGGAGCACACCGCTCAGAACGATGCCATGACCATGGTCGTAGCATTGAGCTACAGTAGCCGATGGGAGATTACCGATGCAGTACGTGAGATTGTGTGGGAGTCGTGCAGCAAGCTGATAGGCAAGGGCTACGACGTTGACGAATTGATGGCCTCCATCACCGAGGACACCATTAGCCAGCACCTGAACACCTTCTTCATGCCCGACCCCGACCTGCTCATCCGCACAGGTGGCGAGCTGCGCATCTCCAACTATCTGCTCTGGCAGATTGCCTATTCCGAGCTGTATTTCTGTGATACCTATTGGCCCGACTTCCAAGAGGAAGACCTGCACAAGGCCATCGCCAGTTTCCAGAATCGTCAGCGTCGTTTCGGCAAGACTGAGGCACAGGTAGAAAATGAAGAATGAAGATAGAAAACTTACTGATAATGTATAAAAATAAAATACTGAACATGAAGGTGGGAATGAGGACGAAGTGGCTGTGCGCAGTACTCTTCACGCTTCATTCTTCACTCTTTGTTTCAGCTCAGGAAATCGACATCAGCTATGCTGGAACGCCACGTCAGTGTGAAATTGGCGGCATCAGCATCAAGGGCGTCGAAGGTTATTTCGAGGACTTCCTGCTCACCAATATCTCTGGCTTGCAGGTAGGACAGGAAATAGAAGTGCCAGGCAACGAGCTAACCGAAGCCGTGAAGCGCTATTGGCAGCATGGACTCTTCTCACGAGTCCGCCTTGTGGCCGACAGTATCGTGGGGCAGAAAATATACCTCACCTTTCACTTGGCGCCCCGTCCTCGCATCAGCGAGATCAACTACAATGGCGTGAAGAAGACCGAACGTGAGGACTTGGAGTCCAAACTGGGCATGATGAAAGGCTCTGCCGTGACGCCCAACCTATTGGATCGCGCCAAGATTCTTGCCAAGAAGTACTTCGACGACAAAGGCTATAAGAATGCTGAAATCGAAATTACTCAGCGTGACGACGTGGCCGCTAAGAACAGCATCATCCTCGACGTGGACATTGACAAGAAAGCGAAGATGAAGGTGCGCAACATCTTCTTCCAAGGTAACGAACAACTATCCGACGCCAAGCTGAAAGGCTCGCTATTCAAGAAGGGTGCCTTTGGCAAGATTCATGAGGCAGGAAAGGCTGCCAACTTCTTGAAAGCCAAGAAGTTTACTCCCGAACGCTATGAAGAGGCCAAGACCGCTTTGATTGAGAAGTACAACGAGCTGGGCTATCGTGATATGACCATCCTCGCAGACTCAGTATGGAACAACGACGACAAGCACGTCAACGTTCTGGTGCGTTTGGAGGAGGGTCAGCGCTACTTCCTGCGCAATGTCACCTGGGTGGGCAACACGGTGGTCACCACCGACGGACTGACCAACGTGCTGAACATGAAGAGGGGTGACGTTTACAACCAGAAACTGCTCAACAAGCGACTGGTCGAAGACGACGATGCCGTACACAACTACTATTACAACAACGGTTACGTGTTCTCGAGCGTCGATCCTGTCGAGGTCAACATCGTGGGCGATAGCGTTGACCTGGAGGTGCGTATCGTAGAGGGTCCACAGGCCCACCTCAGCCACGTCAACATCTACGGCAACGACCGCCTCTATGAGGAGGTGGTGCGTCGTGAGCTGCGTACCAAGCCGGGTGACCTCTTCTCGAAAGAAGCCCTGATGCGTTCGGCACGTGAAATTGCCTCAATGGGCTATTTCGACCCGGAAAAGGTGCAGCCCGAAGTGAAGCCCGACTATGAGGACGGTACGGTGAACATCGACTGGAACCTGGAGCAGAAGTCCAACGACCAGTTGGAGTTGTCGCTCGGTTGGGGACAGACGGGTATCATCGGTCGCGTTGGTATCAAGTTCAACAACTTCTCCATGCGCAACCTCTTGGGTAAAAACAAGTTGCATCGTGGTTTCCTGCCTGCCGGCGACGGTGAGCAAATTGGATTGAACTTCCAGACCAATGGCCGTTATTACCGCTCCTACAACGCCAGCTATAGTACCGGATGGTTTGGTGGCAAGCGTCCTAACGCCCTCAACGTGGGTGCCTTCTACATGAAGCAGAGCGATGTGTCGAGCACATATTACAACTCTGCCTGGATGAATTCGATGAATAGTTATTATTCGGGCTACGGCACCTACAACAACTATTATTACAACAACTACGAGTCGTACTACGACGACGACAAATACCTGAAGATGTTGGGCTTCTCCCTCGGATGGGGTAAGCGCTTACGCTGGCCTGACGACTACTTCCAGTTCTCAGCCACGCTGGCCTACCAGCGTTACATGCTGAAAGACTGGCGCTACTTCATGATTGCCAACGGCAACTGTAACAACTTGAACCTGAGCCTGGCACTCACACGTACCTCGACCGACAATCCCCTCTTCCCACGTCACGGTTCCGAGTTTGCCATCTCAGTCACCGCTACTCCGCCTTGGTCTTCCTTCGACGGGAAGGACTACTCGACCTTGGCCACTGACTATACCAAGTCAACCTATCAGGATGAGCAGCGCGAAAAATTCCGCTGGATTGAATATCATAAGTGGAAGTTCAAGACCCGCACCTTTACAGCCCTCACCAATGACCAGAAGTGCTTCGTGCTGATGTCCCGAGTGGAGTTAGGCTTGTTAGGCTACTACAACAAGTATAAGAAGTCACCCTTTGAGACGTTCTATATGGGTGGTGACGGCATGAGCGGCTATTCCACCAGCTATGCCGAAGAGACGATAGGACTGCGTGGTTATGAGAACGGCTCGCTGACTCCTTACGGACAGGAGGGCTATGCCTACGACCGTTTCACCCTGGAGCTGCGATACCCCTTCATGCTGGGCAACACCACCATCTATGGATTGTCGTTTGTTGAGGCTGGTAATGCATGGACCGATGTCAAGAATTTCAATCCTTTCGACTTGAAGCGTTCGGCTGGCTTTGGTGTACGTATCTTCCTCCCGATGGTGGGCTTGATGGGTATCGACTGGGCATACGGCTTCGACAAGGTCTACAAAGGTACGTCTAATGAGCAGCGTGGTGGAAGCCAGTTCCATTTCGTGCTTGGACAGGAGTTCTGATGATTAAAAATAAAAGAATAACAAATACAAAGGGAGCTATGATTAGGAAATTATTCATAATGCTGGTTATGGGCTTTGCAGCCATGACGGCAAACGCACAGAAGTTTGCACTCATTGACATGGATTACATCTTAAAGAATATCCCTGCCTATGAGCGTGCCAACGAGCAGTTGGCTCAAGTGTCTAAGAAATGGCAGGCTGAGGTCGACGCATTGACCACAGAGGCACAGACACTCTATAAGAACTATCAGAACGAGGTGGTGTTCCTCTCCAAGGAGCAGAAGAAAGCCAAGCAGGACGCCATCATGGAGAAGGAGAAGCAGGCCAGCGAGCTGAAGCGTAAGTACTTTGGCCCAGAGGGTGAGCTCTTCAAGAAGCGTACGGCCCTGATGAGTCCTATTCAGGATGAGATCTACAATGCCGTCAAGGATATCGCCGACCTGCGTGGCTACCAGTTGGTGCTCGATCGTGCCAGCGATGCCAACATTATCTTCGGCTCACCCAAGATTGACATCTCCAATGAGGTGCTGCAGAAATTGGGTTACGCCAACTAAAGAATAAAAACAACAATATAATTAAATCATAAAATTAGGAAAACAATGAAGAAGTTTTTTTTAGCCCTGATGATGCTGGCACCCGTGGCAGCATTTGCACAGAAGTTCGGACACATTAACTCACAGGAAGTGATGCAGGCCATGCCCGAAGCCACACAGATGCGTACTGAGATGGAAGCACTCCAGAAGCAGTATGAAGCCGATGAGAAGGCCATGATCGACGAGTACCAAAAGAAGGTTGAGGCCTTCCAGAAGGATGAGGCTACGATGCCCGACAACATGAAGCAGCGCAAAGTACAGGAAATCCAGGAGATGGAGCAGAAGATTACCCAGGCCCGTCAGGATAATGCACAGGCCCTCCAGAAGGCTTATACCGACAAGCTGACTCCCATCCAGACCAAGGTCATGGACGCCATCAAGGCCGTAGGCAATGCTGGTGGCTATGTCTATATCATGGAGACCAATTCCATCCCCTTCATCAACACGACGCTCTCTACCGACGTGACTGCCCAGGTGAAAGCAAAGCTCGGCATCAAGTAACATGAAAAGACTGTTACTCGCATGTCTCTTGATGATGGCAGGGCTTAGTGGCTTTGCACAGAACGCCTCTACGGAAGCTCCTGACACCACCTCAAAAGCTCCCAAGCCAGCAGTATTGTTTGGCTACCTGAGCTATGACTCTGTCATTGTGGCCATGCCACAGTATGCCATCGTGCAGGCTCGTCTGAGGGAACTGCGCGAAGCCTACGACAAGGAGGTGAGCCGTGTCGAGGAGGAGTTCAACCAGAAGTACGAGGCCTTCCTCGACGGACAGCGTGACTTCCCTCGCACCATTCTGCTGAAGCGTCAGAACGAGTTGCAGGATCTGATGCGGAAGAACCTCGAGTTCAAGCAGCAGGGACGTCGTGACCTGCAGCAGGCCGAAGCCGATGCGATGGCTCCCCTGCACGAAAAGCTCCGTCAGGTCATTGCCACTGTAGCTCGCAATCGCGGTCTCGCCTTGGTTGTCAATACCGACTCCAATGCCTGTCCGTTCATCGAGCCATCGTCGAGCATCAATATTCAGGAAGAGACTATCGCCTTACTGAAGGAATAGCCTTCCAGTAAGTCATCCCTAAAAAGGCCTTCTGCAATCCATCAGAAGGCCTTTTTTGTGTCCTTATGCTCAGCGATCATTAATGCCTGACAAAGGCTTTCTCTGTTATACCTTTCGCTTTCCCTTCTTGGGCAACAACCAAGAAAACTCGTTTTATTAATCCAAATCGAAGTTTTAGTTAACCTATTCAATAGTAAAATGTATGGTTTTGATAAGTAAAATGTATGGTTTTGCTGAGTAAAATGTATGGTTTTGCTGAGTAAAATGTATGGTTTTGCTGAGTAAAATGTATGGTTTTGGTATTAGAAACATTAAGCCATTTCTCAAAATGAGTCATTGATTGCGCTGTTGCTCTGTTACACAAGTATCATTGCACAGCAACGACAAAGCGTTAGTGAGGCTATTCAGTCACAAAAGGCATATATCTTTCTCTGCCTCTCTTCTGAACTTTTCCTATTTGGAAAGAACAAATCATGTCTTTTCCTTTTTATGGTGCAATTCCTTCACCTTAGAATAGAGCATTATTAAAGGAATTTAGGAATTGGAACTACAGCAGACTCTCATATCGCTCCACATAATCGATGTCTTTGATTCGTGTACGATAGTTTTCGGCTGTTATGGGATTCTCAATTTCTTGCCTACGTTTTTGGCTTATTTCTACGTATTCACGTTCACGCTCAATACCCACGAAATCACGCTCCAACAAATTGGCCGCGATACCAGTTGTACCAGAACCACAAAACGGGTCGAGCACCTTATCACCTTTTTTTGTTGATGCCAGAATGATGCGACTCATCAATGACAATGGTTTCTGCGTAGGATGCTTGCCACACGTTTTCTCCCAGGGTGCAATAGCTGGTAGTCGCCAAACATCTGTCATTTGTTTATCACCATTAATAGCTTTCATAAGTTCATAATTGTAGTAATGAGGCACTTTTGCCATCTTGCGAGCCCAAATGATAAACTCCGTGCTGTAAGTGAAATAACGACAGGAAATATTGGGCGGTGGGTTTGTCTTAGCCCATGTGATGACATTGAGAATCTTGAAGCCAAGCGAAGCGAGAGCATTGGCAACGGAGAAAATATTATGGTAGGTACCGCTAATCCAAATAGTGCCGTTGTCAGTCAGTACATCGCGACACATACCTATCCACTTCATGTTGAAAGCGTGCATTTTGTCAACAGGTATGCCTTTATCCCATTCGCCTTTATTTACGCTTACTATTTTTCCACTCTGCACGCTAATACCGCCATTGGACAGGAAATATGGCGGGTCGGCAAACACCAAATCAACTTTATCGCTAAGTAGTGGGAGCAATTCCATGCAATCACCATAATACAAAGTGAAGTCACCTTTCTTGGAAAGATAGTACGGCCTTGTTTCTTCACCGCAAACATCTATGTTGAAATAGCAGAAATCAGAACTACCAAGCACGATATCCTCATCACGATACAAACAGCGTACCTGCTCCTCGGCAATTTCTGCTGTAGGAGCTTCGACGCTGATTTTGCGTGAAAGAGTTTCTGTTATCGTTACTTGATACTTCATTTGCAACCAATTCGGCTGCAAAAGTAAGATCAAAATACGAGAAAAAAGGGATTAGATCATTGTTTAACTTTCGTGATCAAAATAGATCATTTTATCGGATTTTGCGATATTTACCGCGCTCAACAAACTGTACGAATCCCTTATCGCGAAGGAACTGGAGTTGCTGACGTATCTTGTCGTGCACATGATTGTTGTCTGGGTGTTTCCTTTGCAACTCGTCAACAAATGCATATACTTCATCAAGGTTGAAATCGTCATTTGGTATTCTCTCCACGCATTTCAGCACATCAAGCAGCCAACCTCGAGTGTCAATTCCCGATGTTTGAAGTGATAGTGTTCTTTGGTATTGGTCAACTACTCGCGATTTATCTTCTTGGCGGCTGTCCCTAACGATGAATATCTTTCCGCTTTCAGGTATATTGCCAATCTCGATATTGCATCCTATCCATCCAGCTCTTCTTGCCGTTTCTTTTAGTGGTTGCCGCTTCTCTATTATGTCGGGCACAAAGAAATAATTTGGGATGAGCAAAAGATTGTTCACCTGCCAATTGGCATAAGTCATTACAAAAAGGTGAGGATTGCGTAATGATGTAATCCGTTCAATCATCGTTGTGTAGGCACCGTCGGCAATCTTGTTACTTATTACCGCTGTCTTGCTCTCCTTACTCTTCAGCTCAAAGTCCGACTTGCAATCATCGCAGAAGAAGTCAGCAACAGGCTTGTTGGCTTCGTAGTGCCCCAACACTGGCGCACCACAAACAGGGCAGAACATATTTCGCGCCACCCAGTCTTCTGTTACTACGCGAGAAATCTGTGAACCGCTGTGGTAGCCAATTGCCAAACTTTGATTGAAGTGCAAGTCCATTGTCTATTTATTTTCCTTTTCTTCTTCCTCTCTCCGTTTCTGAATAGCTGTGTAGCCTATTTCAGGTAAAGCAAGAGGATTCTTCCCTTGATTTTGTAATTCCATCAAAGCATCACTTATAGCATCAAGCTGGGCACGGGTCAACTCGTTAATATCATTTTGGTCAGCTAACATTGCAATACCTTCACGAGTGAAAGCAAATGGGAGATATTTGCTGTGCTGACCGCGACCAGTCTTTAAGGTGAAATATTTGCACCTTAGAGAATCATACTCTTCTTTAGTCAACTCAAACATGAAATCAGGTGGGAATCTCTCAATATTGGCCCTAACCGCCCTTTTTAGATTCTTGGTCTCAACCATATATAGCTCAGCAAGGTCAGAATCCAACATCACCCTGTGGCCTCGAATATCATATATCTTCCGTTTTATTGGCTCTAATGCATCCATTTTTTTTTGATTAAGTCAGCTGGTTTGCCCAGTTGGTCGTTAATAATGTCTCTTGAATTTTAGGTGAAGTTGTTACAGCACATATATTTGAATTTCAGCTGTCATACTACTTTTTAATGGTACAAAATTACAAATTTCCTCAAATAATAAAGACAAAAGGCACTTTAAAGTTGCAAATACCAACGATTTTTATGAATTTCGTTCTTTTTTGTACACTTATAATGCTTGTATTTGGCATATATTTCGAAATATTTGCATCATCTTTTTTGACGTATGGATTTGAATGAAGCTAATCTATTTAACTTTCGGAAGTAGAACAGGAAGTTAAAATGGAAGTTAAGAACTGCCTTAACTACAAAAAAATAGCAAGGCAAAATTTTAAATTTTAGTTCTACTTCTACTAAATTTCAGCTTATAATTTGCAAAGTATCTGATTATGATATGTTTACGCAGCCATTTCCAAAGGTTTTAGTTCTATTTTAGTTCTACTTTAGTTCTACAAAAGTTCTACTTTAGTTCTACTAAAGCTCTAATTTAAGTTTCGGGAGTTATAAAAGGAAGTTATAAAAGGGAGTTATGCGCTTCGCGCAGGAAGTTAAGCCAGCGATGCTGGCTGGACAATAGCTATGGATGCTGCCCGCCAACCTGGTATTGTCCTTGTATCACTCCCACTTTAACTCCCACTTTAACTCCCACTTTAACTCCCACTTTAACTCCCACTTTAACTCCCTAATTAATACAGCCTAAAATTTATTCCCAGCGTGGGAATGTTTTGTCCCCAGCGTGGGAATATTTTGTTCCCAGCATGGGAATAAAATATAAGCCCCTTGTTATAAAATCACCAACGAGGCACAACTGAGGACACTGGCCGCAAAGGTGAATGGCGGCGATAAATGCGCAGAAGTGTACTACCAGCAGACCTGCGACATCACCATCACGGGGGGCGACTGGACGCCCATCGGTAACGGGGACAACTATTTTGCGGGCATCTACGACGGCGGCAATTACACCATCAGCGGCATCCGCATCAGCAGCACGTCAGATTATCAGGGCCTCTTCGGAAAGGTTTTGGGTACGACGAACCAACATAGGGGATACATCCAGAACATCATCCTTGAGAACAGTACCATCGCTGGAAAAGAATATATCGGCGGCATCGTGGGACGTTTGACCGATGGTCACGTTAAAAACTGCCATGTGCGCAGCAGCGTCACCGTGAAGGCAGGTGTTGACGGCACGAGCGGCACGAGCAGTAGTAATAAAAATAGTGGTTTTGGTGGCGTGGTAGGATATTTCCGCAATGGCACCGTCACCGATTGCACCAGTATGGCTACGGTGAATAATGGCGGTCACGAATACGTACAATATTTCGGAGGCGTCATCGGATATATGGATCAATCCAGTTCTACCGCCACGGCCACTGACTGCTTCAGTTACGGCATGAAGGCCATTGGAGCTAAAAGAAACGGAACCGTCACCAACGCCAAGCGCGTGTACAAAATAGATTGCACCGACGGCAGCATCACCCTGCCCGACGAGGTTGGCGACACCGACGGTTTCTATTTCGACGGCATCGGCTACTATAAGTCTGGTGTCTCCGTGCCCCTGACCGTGACATTGGGTGAACCCGCTGCGGGCTACGCACTCAGCGTGAGCTATAAAGACGTCAGCGACCACGCCATAGCGCCCAACGCGGACGGTGAATATCTCTATACAACGACTGCCAGCAACGCGACGGTGACGGCGGCCATCGTCCCCGACCCCGTACACTTCTCGCAGTCGGGCGACGAGTACACCATCCACACCGCCACGGGCTGGGGCGTGTTCTGCGATGCCTTGCAGGACAACGCCACCTACAATAAGTTCAGCGGCAAGACCGTGCGTATAGACGACGACATCGAGGTCAGCCGCATGGCGGGCAGCCAGTATCATGACTTCTGCGGCACGTTCGACGGCCAGGAGCACACGCTGACCTTCAACTACGGCACGTCCGATGCCTACGCCAACGACGAGTACGCCGCCCCGTTCCACTACGTCAGTAACGCGGGCAGCGTCGCCGCCAACTTCAAGAACCTGCACGTGGCGGGCGACATCTACACCCAGGCCAAGTATGCCGCCGGACTCATTGCCCAGCACTGGGGCACGGTGAACGTCGAGAACTGCCGCGTCAGCACCGTCATCCATAGCAGCGTCGCGGGCGACGGCACCCACGGCGGCTTCGAGGCCGTGAACGTCGGCACGCTGAACATCACGGGCTGCGTGTTCGACGGCAAGCTGCTCAGCAAGAACAGCGGCGATGATGCCACCATCAACTGCGGCGGCTTCGTGGGCTGGCACAACGGCGGCACCACCAACATCAGCAACAGCCTCTACGCCCCTGCCACACTCGGAGAAGGCGAGACAGAGGTAGGCCCAGGCACTACCGGCCAAGCCCCCAGCGCCACCTTTGGCCGCAACACGGTGAACAGCATCACCAACAGCTACTACACCCGCACGCTCGGCACCGAGCAGGGCTTAGGCTACAGCTTCGACACCACCCCCGTCAACATAGGCACGGCAGGCACGGCCTACAGCGTCAGTGGCATCACGCCCTACACGCGCGGCCTGCTCTACGATGGACACTACTATATGACCCCCGAGGCCGTGAGCCTGGCCGACAATGCCGCGAACGATGTGGCCAGCAAGAACGGCTACTTCGCCGACGTGACTCTCACCAGCCGCAAGCTCTACAAGGACGGGGCGTGGAACACGCTGTGCCTGCCCTTCGATGTCGCGCTCGATGGCTCGCCCCTCGCAGGTGCTGAGGCCCGCACACTCACCTCAGCCAGCATCACCGAAGAAACAGCGGGAACGACACTGAACCTGACCTTCGGCGACCCCGTTTCCCCCTCGGGGGATCAAGGGGGGCTTCTCACCGCCGGCACGCCCTACATCATCCGATGGACGAGGGCCAGCGACTACGTGGACGACGATGCGCACAACATCGTCAGCCCCACGTTCAGCGGCGTGACCATCGACGCCACCGACCGCCCCTTCACCAGCACCGACAAGAAGGTGACCTTCCGCGGCACCTACGCCCCCATCGAGTGGGACACGGAGAACACCAACATCCTCTTCCTCGGCACCAACAACACGCTCTACTACCCCCAGCCCAAGGACGGCAAGAACCCCAGCATCAACGCCTGCCGCGCCTACTTCGAGCTGAACGGCATCACCGTCGGTGACCCAAGCTTTTCAGTCCGCTCCATCGTGTTCAATTTTGACGATAGCGAAACTACCTCAATTGACCATTCACAATTCACCATTGACAATTCACCATTGACGATTGACAATGAGGCTGGTGCGTGGTACACCCTCGATGGCAGGAAAGTCAATTCACCATTCACCATTCATAATGCACA